>Ga0208794_1000123_pt1 | contig 79289 bp, 78 predicted proteins | sample 32_taG_FD_184106 | JGI IMG/M metagenome (GOLD analysis project Ga0208794, IMG submission 184106) | Marine viral communities from the Gulf of Mexico - 32_GoM_OMZ_CsCl metaG (SPAdes) (version 2) | ecosystem: Environmental > Aquatic > Marine > Oceanic | place: Atlantic Ocean: Gulf of Mexico... | reverse complement strand
TACTTTGCATGAAGTGCGAAATCTTCATTGCAGCTTATATCATATGTAATAAATTCAGGATCTGTTTGATTTGGCTTTTCTATTTCTGCAAACCAAGCATGATTTGATATCTCAGTAAGTATAGATCCTATGTTTTTAGCAACACTAAGTCCTTCTGGCTTGTGTCTCTTCATGTAGCAGTAAGAACAGTTAAGCAAACAGCCATGACCGAAAGAAGGTGATATAAAATCACTACTTCTTCCGGATGACCTGATTACAAAAGTCTTGCGAGTTACCTTTTCTATCATTTGACATTGCTAAATAAATTAGGAGCTTCAGTAAGTCCCCTGTACCTACACTCGTTAATAAATTTCTGAGGAGTTTCGTATCCACACTTAGCATCTTCACGCATCACCTGTTCGACATTTTCATATCGATACATAGTGTATGTACGAGAGTTACATCCAAAGTTTTCAATGCACTCCTCATATTCTTTTTCAGATAATGGTTGCTCTGCAATAAATTCAATTGAGTTATCTACACCTGGACGACGGCCCATATGTATATGATCCTCAATCATTATTACTATTTGCATTCCATTACGCTGTTCATTCTTCCAGATCCCGTATCGGATCCGACTTCTTTTTCTTGGATATTTCTTTCTTAGAAAGGCTTTTTCTTCTTCTGTAAATCTTTGGTCCTTTGGCTTACTTGCCAGATCTAGGACATTAAAGGTTTGTTTGGACAAGTTTTTTAAGTCTGTCAATTTTACGTTGCAACACTCCTACTTGTGTATTGCAGTCATCCGGTAGCATAGTATTAAGTAGTTCTTTATACTCTGCTTGTGCTTGCACTAACTCTTTGTGCTCTTTACTCTTTAATACAACAAGCTCACATGTATGTCCATCCTTCCATCTAACTGGAATTAAATCTTCTAAAGATCCTCTAGACATATAGCATGTTCCGCATTCTTCACAAATCCATTCGTTCATATAGACTGTATTTTTTTTGCTCTTGTTACATCTGGACACTGATCAGCTAATGGACAATTCCTACAGTTTTCATGCATAGGATTTGTAAAATAGCCACGGTGTTCATGATGGTTGATTTTTTCAATAGTTTTTCTCACTGACTCTGCTAGTTCATATCTTTCCAGTTTTCCAACAATCTTCTTTACTATTTTGTACTCCGGTGTTGGCTTGTAGTCAAATACTAAGTAGTAAAACGGAAGATCTTCACCATGAATTTGTTTCCATAAATGTGTGTACATGAATGCTTGTGTGTGATCCATGTTATGTGGAAAATGCCAGCAGTATGGCCCAAACTGAGAATATATAGTTTGGGTTAATTTTAAATCGAATATACCTTTTGGTATTGGTCCATCTACATCATCCCATATTGATGAGGTGAAGTCAATGGTACCGCAACAGAGTATCCCCGGATGTTCAGGGATCTCTGCTTCTAGGTACACATCTCTATCAATAATAGTCATTTTATGAGATGAAAGCACTTGTACAAACTCTTTAGCCTGCATTTCAATTCTCTCCTGAGCAACTGTTTTATCACCATTTCTTTTTCTTGGTAGATCAAGCAGCTGTTTTCCATTTACTCCGGATCCTAAACAAAGAGTCTCGAAATAGACTCCTCTATCCATTGCTTGACTTGGAATTAAACTGTGTGTCTTGTCTAAGTAGATTACTTTTAGCTTCATCGGACAATAACCATCCTTGTCGAAAGCTTTAATCATTGATTGGCTGATTTTCAGGCTCATGCTTTGTGTTTTTGATATTAATACCTTTTGATATGTTTGATTCATACAAGTTAAGAGTCACCTCTGGAGGCATCTCTTGAGAGATTGCATTCAATAACTGACTATCTATCTTTTTGTTCTGAAGTCTGCACTCGATCAGTTTTCTTTTGATTTCAAGTAATCGATTGATTTTCTTTTCAATTGCAGATATTCCTCCATAAACAGCATCGTTTTCTTCTAGTGCTTTTTTGTCTTTGCTCATATAATACAGAGCTAAACACTTTTCATACTTGTTGCAATAACCAAAATGGTTTGTATCATACGAGTTATGATGAACTTTGATTGCGTGTATTGCACTAGAATGGTCTTTCTTAAATATTGCAGCGGCATCTACCGGCCCTACTCTTTCAACTTTACACAATAAAGCAAAGCATGCTGCTCTTGCTGTTATTATGTGCTCATGTCTTCTCTTAGATAAGATTACTTCTTTATCTACACCGAAGATTTGTGATACGATAGTAATTATATCTGTAGCCATTACTTTTATGTCATCAGATACATCTTCATATGGTTTTCTCATTGTGCCTTTTTTATACATCATAATTTGTTTTACCAACATCTTTTATGATGTCAATAGAATTAATATCTAGATCTATAGCTTTTTTGCTGATATTAATCTGTCTAGTAACTCTACTTATTACTCTACTTTTAAATTTTAGTACTCTTTTTCCTTCCCACTCTTTAACAACAACTAAACACTCGATTTTAGGAGTTTTATGCAACTCCATCTTTCTCCCTCTTCCTTTCATTTTGTACTTGAGAGAAACCATTGCCATTTTAATTCTACCCCTCATCAGATGTAGTAAATGAACAGTCTTTGACTTTCATGTACTTCTTTATTAGTGGTTTAAAAGGTAGATTGACTAAAACATCCTTTCCTTCTAAAAATAAAATTGATGTTTTTTGTGACTCATCTCCTGGCATTATTCCGGAGACACTGGACAGATCAAATATAAACTGATCTGTTTTGTTCACTTCATGTCCCATGATGTCACTCTGAGACATGTCAGTGAAGATTATTTCTGTTTCTATTAACATTTGAATCTATTAATCTTAGTAATTGTTCTGTGCTCTTCTTTTTCGCAAAGAAATCATAGAGATCGTTTACCTCATCAGGATGAACAATCTTACCTAGATTAATCCAGGGGATGCTGTATTCTTCTCTAATTTTTGTTGCGTTTTTATAACCAGTTTCATCGTTGTCATAGCACACGGCTAACTGCTCTGTGTACCCCATCAATTCGATGTAAAGTTCTTTTGTGAGTGCTGCCGATTCCGAGTTTAACGCTATGACTCTAATGCCTGTGTTACTATATAAAGATAAGCAATCTTTCTGTCCTGCACAAATAATTACAAGCTCTTCTTTAGTGCCTGTTTTTTGTACATGATCACGCAATTGTTTAAGGCCAAATATGTCTCCTTTTCTTAGATTAGAAATGAATTTATACTTCTTGTCCGGAGCATTTGGTCTGTAGAATTTTTTGACTCCATTTTCGTAGTCAAAGCAATAAATAGGATCTTGATTCTTAGAATATAAAGTAAAGCTTCCTCCATCTCTCTTTGGAATTTTTACTTTACTAACTGGCCAAGTATTATACTCCTGAAGAACATCAGTAGTAATATTGGCTTTACTCCAAAGATCAAGCTGTAGCTCGTCCCATTCAGTTCTTGCATATGGAAACTCTTTTCTAGGATTGATGTAAATCTTAGGGATCCGAATTCTAGATGCTATCCTTCGGATCCTGCTAAGATCTTGATCGCTATTGTTTATACCAAAGTCCTGTGCTATTAGTTCCAATGACTCTTTGAATGAACAGCCATGTATCTCCATTACGAACTTAAAACAATCACCTCTCTCATCACCAAAATCTTTGTAATAAACATGTCCATGTTCATTTTGATAGATGTTAAAAGAAGGATGCTTCTCGTCACGTAACGGAGACTTCATCGCCTTTCCAAGCTTTACTTTAACTCCAAGATACTTTTCAAATATCTCTAATTCAGAGATTTGTGATAGAATAAGTTCTTTGAGTTTCATTTTTCTTATTTTCTTGGTGTTATCAGATTCTTTCCATCATACTGGATGTACTTTCTGTTTTGTACCATTTTCTTTACAGCTGGCTGGTTCATGTAATATGAACCTGTGCTAGGGCTTATGCTCATAATGAATGCATTTTCCGTATAGGTAGCAAAGCCATCATCTCCATCAGTAAGAACAACAGAAGGTCTTCCAAGTTTCTTGATTTGCTGCATGCATTTCTCGATACTAGTACCTCCACTTGTGTTAAGATGCCAAATACGATCTTCTTTAACGGACTTAATGTTATTGTTAAATGCATAAACATTTCCTAAACATCCCATAAGCTGCATTCTAACAGCCAAAGCGATTGCCATTTGAATTCTGCGTACATTTTTTCCATAAATAGGCATACTGTTACTCATAGATCCGGATACGTCTATATATAGATCAAAAGCAACCATTTGTTGTCTAGTATCACGAACACATACATCCAATGCCAATGCATTGTCGAATAAATAGTGCTCATCAAGTAGATCTTCAATAACATCAGCTTCAAATAAAGAATCTTCAGTCATGATACTTTTTGTACCAAATCCTTTCTTGAATCCTTTAATGGATTTGTTAATGAATTTAGCTACTTGTTTTTTACTTATAATAACCTGGTCAATAAACTGTGCTTTTTCTTCCATTTCCTGAATATCTTCAGGAGACATGCCTGAAAGAGGTCCAGATCCGGTCATGTCTGATTCGTTTTCTTTCTGTTCAATCTCTTCTGTAGCATCTTGTATTGCTTGGTTAATATTATTCTTGAGATTGTCATTAATAGAATCAAGATTAGGAGAAGGAGCATTGCCATCGCCTTGATCATCGCCATCCCCACCATCAGGATTATTGCAATGATTTTTAAAGTCTTCGTCATTCTCAATCTCATCTCTTAACATCTTAATAATGTGCTTCATAGCAATAAAGCTATGTCCTTCTTTTTCCTGTGTAACTGTCTTTAATAGATAGTTGTTTACGTTTTGAAGCATTTCGTGCCACCAGTGCATGTACTCTGGACATTGATATTTCATTTCTTCGGATTGGCTAAAATAGGATTTAAAAACATCCCGAATCATGAAATCCGGGACGTTCTCGTATCCTGCCTTGTCCTTGAAATAATTTACCAAGTTTTGTGCCGTCCAGTTATCAATCTCTGGTTTTACTATGTCAAAACTAGTACTTATTTCTTCTGTAAACATATTACGCCTTATTAAATGCAGCAGCTTTCTCTTGTAGAGACTGAATCAATTCTTGACACTTGTCAGACTTGCTGATTGTATCTTTAAGAACGATATCAAGCTCTTCAGCTTTTGCAGTGTAAACTGGGTTTGCTTTCAATTGAGAAATCTCATTCTCTATCTTTTGGATTGTTGTCATTAACAGATCTTGATCATCCAAAGATGTTATCTCTCTTATCTTGGTCTTGATAGACACAATTGCTGGATCTTCTAGTTTAGCAGAAAGAGATTGTACCTGTGCCGGTGCTACAAACTCACACGCTTTCATGATAGCTTCTGCATCAGCAAATTGCCATATAATCTTAATAGCTTTTACAATCGTAGGAACAGCCATCATTGTACGGTCAGATACATGCTTATAGATCTCTTTTGCAAAGATCTTCATCATGTTTGCATCAAGAGCAGTGCTATCAATATCTGATTTATCAGGTACATTGATGTCTAGTTCTTTTCTTTGGCCTAACCAAGCTTTACCATAAATGTCGGAACATTTAATGCGGTCAACAGTAAATGTTATAAGGAATCGGTCCCAAAACGGGTTCTCCAATTCATCATCAGGAATGACATTACATGATCCTGCAAATAGCTGCCATTTACACTGGCGTATTTCTGAACCTAAGAACAGAGCTTTCTCTCTCATCACTGAGAGCATAGTATTTCTTACGGCTGACGAACCTTTGTCAACCTCGTTAATCAAAACATATTTTGCTTCCGCAATGGGTGCATCGATTTTGTATTTCTTGTCAACCAACAAGCTTTCCATGTTAACTCGACCTTTAATTTCTGAGGATTTAGTACCCTCGTCAAGTTCTAATACAAATGTATCTCTTCTTGCAGCTTCTTTGTCGTATCCTGACATTGCTGCGGCATAATCAATAAGCGTTTGTGTTTTTGCAACACCCGGAACACCAACAAATAATATTGGCATTCTAGTAGATTCACCTAAAGCTATCACTTTGAATAGCTCGTCTTTTCCAACTAATGATGTTTTGACTTTTCTTGTAATCACTGTTTAATGTTTTTTCAAAATTAAAAAAGGGGAGAGATTTTCCCTCCCCTAGATGTCGAGGCATTTTCTATATTGTGCTCTGAGAAACCTGGGGCCTTTATATTCTCTTTACCATTTAATAGATGCATCTTGGACACGGCTGATCGGCACAAAGGCGAAAACTCTCTGAATGCGAGGGGTTCCCATAGGAAACCGGTGTTTATAGTCGACAGGGACTCCACACTATTTCGTGCTTGAACAGCCTAAGCGGTTTTATCCTTAGTCTTTATCCGGGAACTCTCTGAGTATTATTAAGAAACAAGTTACTAGGAAAAAATGTGTTCTCCTTTCGCCTACTAGTGCTAGAAAAGAGTCATGCTCCTCGTGGGTTCTCATGACTAAGTTGCATAACAGCTTCGGTTATTCGGTAAGCTTTCTGATCCTAGTACTTGTTTCTTGCTTGACTAATTAAAATGGAAAGTCATCACCGTCATCAGAATTGTTTGCTTCTGGTGCTGGACTTTCTTCTTGTTTTGGTTCTTCTTTTACTGGTTCAGGATCCGGTTCAGGTGTAGGCTCAGGTTGAGGCTCTTCCTGTTTTGTTTCCTTTTTAGATTTAGGCACATAAGGCCCTCCGTTTATTTCAGCAAAACGAACTAACTTTTCTTTGTCTTCTGTTGACAACTCTTTGACTGACTTTGACATGTCAATATAGAAATCTTCAAACTCACCTTGACTACCACAATACCAGTATTCAGGATATGTTTGCTCCATAACAACATCCTTCCCTTCTTTGTCTTGGAATGAATATGCTTTCTTAACTCCTTTGACTGCAATAGTCAGCTTTTTACCTTTGAACTTTGTCAATTGATTTAGAAGATCTGCCTCTGTATTACAAGCCTGGATCTCATAATTGAAACCACGGTGAAATAGTCTTACCAACTTTTCTCTAGGAATGTCAGTGTTTGGGCCTTCCAATTTCATAAACTCTTTAATAGGTCTATGATCATCATCTAATTCAAATGTTGCGACAACCATTGGTTTCTTGTCACTCTTTGCATATTCTAACGAGACATCAGTCATCGTCATGATATACTTACCTGGTTCAATTAACTTTTTGTTTTCAAAGTTTCCAGATGCTGCTTCAGCAGACTCCTTGATAATTTTACTTAATTCATTAGATCCAAATAACATCTTACTCTTTTTTACGTTTTGATTTAAATTTGCTAATTCTTTGATGGGAACATCGTGTACGAAGATACCACCTCTAACTTTCATTGCCGGATATTTTCTTATGTCATCGGCATTGATAATATACTCTCCAGGGTATGCAAGCTCACCATCTTTCTTACGATATGAGATCGTAACCTTAACGCACTGAGACATGGGAACATCAGATACATTAAGGCCAACAGATCTCGTTTTCCAAATGGGAGTTGCAATGTCAATCTCTTTGAATATTTCCATTGGCTTTTTTCCTAAGCTTTTCAAATTCCTTCTTATTGACATTTAGCTTTTTACCATATCTTATCCGGTAATATTTACCTTCTTCAATAAAGTATGTTATTCCTTTGTAGATGAATTTATCCATCGTACTCTTTGATCTTTTTAAGGATCTCGGCCATGTCATTATCAATCAAAATGTTATCAAACATTTCAAATGGTGACTTAGCAGGAACAACGCCATCCGTCTGTGTTCTAAATTGGTAATGTGGAACTTTGTTTTCATCAACATGCATTTCAGCATGAAACACAATATCGAATTCTTTCTCGATAACACCTTTCCACTCGTTACCTTTTACCTTTGCAGTTACCTGTGTTTCGCCTGTAAGATCATTAGTAGTGATGTCATCATGTGAGATCACAATAATGTGCTTGTCAGCGTCATTAAGTTTTCTAACTCTCTCAAAGAGTTGATAAACTTTCTCATTGTAGTAAGTGAATACATCCCAACCCTTCTTCAGAATACGTGCTTCTGCAAGCAAAGTATCTAGGAATGCACTTAATGATTCCAGAACAACAATTTTTACATTCTTGTCTGTAATCGCTTTATCCATTGAGTCAAATGTTTCCTTTACACTTAAAGGTCTGATCTCATTGAATTTTCCTGCCCCCTTAAATGGAAGGCTTTTACGTTCAGTGTTCAGTATTAGTGTCCACTTTTCCGGTAGATTTCTCAGAGAGAAACTCTTACCACGGCCTGACGGCCCTTCAATCATAATGGTTCTAGCCATAACTCTATTTATTTGTTTTTGATTTAATGTATTTTGCGTAAGCTTTCTTATCGAAATAGAACAAACCAAAATTTCTAATTTCGATATCCTCACCTTTAGCAATCATCCTGGACATATTCCTGGTTCCAAATAACAATATTTGTCTAATTGCTTTTTCTTCAAGGCCTGTCTCTTTAGAGATCTCCTTGGCATAGGATGATATTTTCTTCTTTTTAAGCATTGCTTTCTATAGACTTCATTGCAAACTTATCAGCTGTTTCAAGAACAAACTTTTCTAGTTTAGTATCTGCAAATGAAGCGGCCAGCATTAATTTTAAAGACTTCAGTTTATCTGGATTTAGATGCAAATCTTTTATCAAGAACATAATGAATCCATTATCTAGTTCTTCTTCAAAGAATTTTAGTCTAAGAACAACAACCAGGTCTTTATAGGTAGAGTCATCAAAGAACATTGCTACTCCTGTGTTTTCTTCACGGACTTCAAGTTCTCTCATCATTTCTTTACCATGCTTGTCTGCCAAATAATCAAATATTTGGTTATCATTTTTAGATACAAGAACGCCTTCTGTGTTCTCTCTCCAGTCTATATCATTAAGTGTTCTCATATTAAACCACCTTCGTATTTAGCTACACGTTTCCTGATATCAAATGCTAAATTAGGATTCTCATCCTGAATTGATTCAGCATATGCAATAGCTGCTTTTCGAGCATGTGGATCTGTGTCCATTCTCAAAACAAAATAATCTGCCTGCGGATCTATATCACCATCAAGCTTAATGACTTCGTATTTGTCGTAAAGACCTCTACTCATTGTCATTGTCTTTAATGTGACCTAATAGATCATTATAATTAACCTCCACAACGTCTGTGTATTTCACATTCTTAACCAAAGCTGGTTGATTGTATAAAACACCACGGATGATTTGGGATCCTTCTTTGTTAATTAACTTTGATACTTTAATCCACATGTGCTCAATGGCTTCTTCATCATGATCAACAAATGTTGCCTTGACAAAATCACCAACTTCAATAATGTGTTCGGTAGAGTGAAACTCACGTCTAATCTCATCAGTACATCCTGAACAGATATACTCAATGTTTCCTTCTGGTTCTTTCATTTCCAATCGTCAAAATTACAGTATGCTAGATCATGTCTTAGATCTATTATACCTATGTCACCATTCCTGTTAAGTGCTATGTTTACTTCCATGCGGCCATGAATTAAATGACCTTTGCCTTCTTTCTCAAAATGCTTTACAACATCTCGATACATCTCTGGCCGGTGAAGCAACATAACTTTGTTTGCAAAATCTACGAGTCTGCTGGAGCCACGAATATGAGTAACTTTTGGTGCATATTGTTCTGTGATATTGAATTTACCTTCACTCTCTTTGCTGAGGTGATGCAATACAATAATTAAAGCACCTGTTTTGTCTCTCAAATCTTTTAGCATCCTGGCAATATCATCGTCATTTTGCACTTCATTTTTGAGGTGAGGTTTTATTAGACCTAGATTGTCAATTACAAGAACCGGTACTTTACCTTTTTTGTTGCCTGCAAATCTTTCAAACTTAGAACAGATCTTAAAGATGTCTGTAGTCTCATCTACAAAATCAATTGGATAGTCCTGAAAATAAGAATAGCCAGCTTCAATTTTATTCAACTCATCCTGTGTAAGGTTGTAGTTGATCGATTGTAATTGGTGGTCTGTTAAACCTAACTTCTTTGACATATATAACCTCATCATCTCATCTGATTGCATCTCAAAAGAATACCATTGCACTTCTATTTCCTGCTTATTGAATTGAACTAACCTGTCAATCAAATGAACAAGAAACCTAGTTTTACCCTGCTTCTTTTGTGCAGCCATCATTATGATTTGCTTTGGACCTAATGCCAAAATATTGTCAAGCCTTGTATGCCCGGTCTGTAATAATGCTGTTACATTGCCACTAGCAATGTTACGAATCCTATTAACTGCCTCCATATAGGATGACTTAAAACTTTTTGCAGAAACCTCACTACTGTTTAGATCTACAAGCTGTGTGTTTGCATCAGTCAATAGCTCTTCGGAGCTTTTAAGACCAATGTTCTTTCTAATGTCGTCACTTAACTCAAGTAGTATTTCTTTCTTATACTGCTCAATAAGATAACTTAAATGGTATTCCCACTGATCTTCATCATCATAGGATCCATTAACGTATTGTTCAAATAATGGTATGAGCTTGTCGTTTGATGTGTGCTTGAATACATCCTGCACAACCGACATATGAATTTGCTCTCCTTCCTGGTAGATCATCATAAATATCTGCCAGAACAGCCTGCTCATACTATTCTTAAACATTCTCTCACTTGGAACCTTTTCTATACATTTCAAGAATACATCTGCACTATTGAAACATTGTTTGATAAGGTTTTTCTCGTACTCTTCTCTTTCTCCGATCATTCTTCTTTATAACCGTTAAGTCTGTTTTCTAAATCTGAGATGGATGAATCTAATCCTTTCTCAAATGTGTTTTTAGTCTTCAGGCTTGGCTCGTTATCAAAGTCAATATTAAAGTCTTTAGCTTTAAGAAAATTGTCTAATGATTTGATGTACTTATCATCGTAACCATCTTCTCTTCTTTTCTTAATGTAAGACTCATACTTACTTGATATTAAGTCCCAAGTAACACGATTACCTCTAAAATCAACCACACTTGAGATAGTGTATTTGACCTCTAGGAATATGCTTTCCGGATTACCTTTAGGGAAAAGATCAAAGACGCGAAGAAACTCCTCCTTAGAAGGATAAGTCACTTTATCTGCCATAGTTATTAATTAGGAATAAATTCGTTTACTACATCTAAAAAGCGTAAAGGTACCCATCTGCCGAGTTCATTAATGTAATAAACTTCTTCACCATCACAATTCATATCCCAACCTTTTCTTGTAACAGTGTACATAAAGTAGTTGCTGATTTGATATAGAAGCATTGCTTCGTATCCAAAATCTTTTTTCAACTTTACAAAAGCTGGTAGATATTCGATATGTGTTATGGGTTCATTCACATAGTAAATATAGTAATTTTAGAGCAAATTAATAGTAAGATTCATACCTCTTTTAGCTCTAATAGGCTTCCCTATATTCCCATCATAACCTCCCAAGTTCAATGTTCCACGAGGAATCTCCTGTCCACCTGTAATTTGGAATGACTTAATCTGACATGCATTTTTCATTATGATGTCTAGATACTTTTTCTTGAGATAACCCAAGTGATATTCTTTTCCATCACTTAGCTTAACCCACACTTCTTCTTTCTTTAAATAGATCAGATCCACAATCAATGGCTCTTCAGCAATGTCTTCAAGTATTACTTGCCGGACATTAACATTGTCGTCTGGATTAATCTTAGTTGCAACGCCCATTACTTTTGTAATGATTCTGCTTTCTTCAGCAATGTAAGGCATAGTTCTACGATTTTTAATTCTTCGATTCTTAGGTATTCAAACAAGGATCTAATGAATTCATATTCACTTGTATCCTTCAGCACATACCCACTGTACTGGTGTAGATATAATAGTTCAACATCAAAACAAATTTGAAGATTGAACATATCTTTTTCTAACGATGACATCTTAATATTAGATGTTGTTAGATCATTTACTTTTTCAAGTAGTTCTGATTTAGATATAGGATGTCTGCTGTTCTTTACAATACTAAAGATTGCACACATCCTTCGTATTTGGTTTTTATTTATCGGCATAGAAATCTTTTAGTTTAGATATCTTTTCTTCAAACTCTTTAGTTGTTACAAGTTCAATCACTGTCCCTTCCAATTTAAATTCTTTTATTCTGACAACTAGCATATCGAAAGCTGTGTTGTAATCAGTATAATGAGGTGGATGTATCCATGATCTAAGGTTATTTATGAACCAAGCCCAGTATGTACTGGAATGAACATTCATTATGTCCTTATCAGGATGTGATACAATGTTTGATTGAATCCTCCAAACATCATCAATTAAATGAATTGTAAAGAACTTAGTTGTACGATTTTCATCATCAACACGAGTGTATAAAGACGATCGATAAGTGTACCTATTTGTATTTGTCTGCAAATTCTTTGATTCTTTCATGGATATTCTCAATGTCAAACGCAAAGAACAAAACTTGATATCCAGGCTTGCTTCTAACTACTCGCATATTTCTATCTGCGAGCACGTCACCTACTTTAGATTTTGCATCTTCAAATGTATCACAAAGGTGCTTGGTTGTATTTCCTCCTCCTTCTTGATTTCTAATTTTCATTAGTAAATCTATACATCTTAGATTAGGCTTACCGTCATGCTCAGTATGCCTCCACATTACAACAAACTTATTTCCTTTTTGGAATATCTCAACCCATACCAAGGTCCACTTGGATTTTACCCATGTGACACCCTTGGTAAGGTTAGGATATCCTACAACATTGCTACGATATAGTACCTCCATACTTTTTCAAGAATGTATTTATTATACCTATATCAAAGTCAAGATCTGATGTTTCATCTCTGTCTTTGAAATGTTCATAGCCTTTTGCACTAGTTTGTTTTTGCTTATATCTTGTACGAGCACAATCTTCAGCACGATCTAATGTGACCTGCACATCTGTTTCATAACGACGCACTTGTTCACCAGTAATCTTTCTGTCTTGAACTGAAAACAATTGTGCATATGTTACAACACAAAATCTACCATCAGTTCTTTCTTCAATATCAACCCACCAAAGCTTATGTTCATATGACTGATCAACATCTTTGGATTTTAATATTGGCATTTTAGATACTACTTTACCTTTATTAGAGGTTATATGCATTGGCTGAACTTTGTTTAGCTGTCTCATATAGATGAGTGATTATCTAATGCATGAACTAATGCGGCTCTTAAATCTTTAGGAGCTTTCGGATCATCAACCTGATAAACCTGAACACCTGTTGAAGGATTGATACTAACAACCCATCCCTTACCTGGATGTGAATTCTTCTGCAAGAAATTAATCATCTCAGTATCACCATATTTACATGATGTATTCTGTTCAGTTTTATTCTCCAATTGCACTGGCTCAACTTGTGATAGTTGTCCTCCTGCATTTTGTATTTCGTTTGCACGAGCAGCAGCCTTAAGTGTCATTGATGTTCTAACAGCCTCAGCTTCACCAAGTCTTCCATCAAAATCATTCGGATCTAAATGTAGTCCATTGATTGTTGATTGAACATTTTGTATCTCTTCTGCTGTTGTTGCAGCGAATATAGCACCAGCCAAATCATTATTTAATTTGTTGATGTTATCAGTAATTTCCTGATCACGGACAATTGAAGCATTCTCAATTTTATATATTGCAGTATCCAGTGATTGAAATCTTTGATCAAGATTAGCAATAAGCTCTTCGAGTTGTGATGCACTATATGCTTCTAAATCTCTTTTGTATTGCAAGATCACTTTTTTATTACCGGTGTGAACCTTTTTAATTTCAGTGATCTTTTTCTTGATAGCTGTTCTAGCTTTCTTTGCAGCTTTGATGTCCTGCTTAGGATCAACTGCATCATATTGTAATAAGAATTTGTCTAAATCCTCCTTCTTATATTTGTAAGGGTTCAGCTTTACTTTAGCTGGTGCCTTAGAAGGGGATTTCGTCGCTTGTGTCGAAACTACTTCCATTGAAATCTTTATTTATACCAATAATTTGGTAGTTATTAATTGCTTTCTTGAGTTTGAGTAATAGATCCAGTTCGTCATTAGGATCTGAATCTTTGATACTCTGTACAATGTCTTTAACTAATTGTGATTTAGCTGATTGTACATATTTGTTGAGGTCTTGGATTGGAACTAAATCTTCATCCAAAGCTCTCTTTAATGGTCGAACTAAACATTCCATTTCATCAGCCCACTCACCTGTCTGATCAGTTGGACCGTGTTCTGGATCACAATGCTGTTCTAATTTACCTTGAATGTAACCATACATATTATTCATTGCTAAATGAACTTGTTTGATTTTGTCTTCAGGTAGCTTCATATAATAATGATACTTGATTTCCTTTTCTTTTTCCATGTCTAGTAAAAAAATGGGCTACTATAAAAGCAGCCCATTCTCTCTTTTTATTCAACTTACTACTGTGAAAATCAGTCTTCTAAAATGTCACACACATAGCTATCCGGATTTATCTCATGCTTTTTAGCATAATAGCTGATAGTATTGTTGACACCATATCTTATTAACCACTTGCCTGGTATCTCTATTGTTAAAGTATGTGATGTTACTACATCACCGGCAGCGTTAAACTTATTGATCGTGTATCTAGCTTTGTAGTCAAGATCAGGTTTAAATCTATATTTTGAATATCTATTCATGGTTTAAATTCTTTAAAGAAATTACTAAATAATCCACCAGCTGACTCAACTGGAGTAGCTTCATCAGCTTTAGGATCTTTCTTTCCAAAAATGTCTGTTGGATTTCTTTTGTACAAGAATTGATGACCATCTTCATCATTTCTCTCAATGCCAAGGTAAGATGTTCTTTGCATGCCGTCTTTTGATTCCATGAGTAAAACAAATGCATCTTCTTGAGCAAATTCATGATCATCAATGTGTGATATACCATGCTTCTTGATGTATTCAACTTCTTCATCAGTAATATCACCTTTTAATGCTCTCATCACACATTCTGATATGAATGCAACGAAAAGAACACATCCAGGCTCTATAGATTCAAAAGCTTGAATTGCCTTCCAAATAGAAAGTCTTGCATATAATTTACCAACTCGATTTAATTCTGCACTTTCAGTATCCTGAAAGAATGGTCCAAGTGGTAGTCCGAGAACTGATAGCTTCTCATCATTTGGATCATAAGGTATTACACCTGGACTAGCCATTAAAATGTCTTTGGCTAAATCAGGATGTTGATCCATCATTTTTTTTGTTCCCTTATTAGTCGTTGCAATAAATACTATTGGCTCAGGACTATTAGGATACATACTATTAAAAGTGTCTTGAGTCATTTTAACCATATCACGCTGAAATGTTTCAAATAACTTCTCCAAAGGTTGTTCTGATATTTTCACTTCTTATTGAATTTACGAGTTATGCTCAGGCCAACATACAGGTTAAACACACAAAATAGGAGTGCATTATAACCACCGCTGTAACCAAATCCTAATAACACAAAATCATTAGTGATTATTCCTGCTGTTGGCCTGAACTTATGTATTCTAAAAAATCTGATCATTGTGTCAAGTTTAAGATGAACTGTTTCATTTTATCATCAAAGTTAGTGTTTGACACGGCTTTATCAAAAGCAAATGTATGTGCCATCAAACGAGTGACATTTACTTGCTTTTGCATTCGATGATTAGATGCAATGATGTACTCACGTCCTGGTATGTTTAATTCAATACCAGATGAGTTTTCATAATGTTTATCTTGAGTCTTATGGTAATTAAGATAAAATTTGATCTCTTTCATTTTACCTTTACCATTAACATTATCAAACAACATAATGTATTGACCTTGTGGATCCATAAAGATACCATTGTCACTACAAAATTGTCTAAGCATGTTACGCAATGGAAGAGGAAGTGGACTAACTGGTTTCCGTTTACCAGTGTACCGCTTACCCGTATTGTGAGTAAGCGATACATCTACCTTTCTCCTTTTCATCTAATTACTATTATAGGCAAGTGATTTAAGCTCACTGTGACTAATGTAATCAACAAAATATTTCTTACCTGATTCAGTTGGTGTCATTCTAGCACATCCATCTTTGGTAAAATTAGCATTGATGCGATAAGCATAGTTTCCAATGTAACCAGGATCCACGTATAGTATTTTGTATTTAGATCCATTGTCAAACCAGACTTGATATTCTTTACCACGTTCAAGTAATAAATAGAATTCATTGTCAGTGTAATGTTCGATCTTTTGCCAAGTACATGTAGAGTCATCAAGCATAAATACTTGTATGTCCACTTTGTCTCTACGAACATCAGAGTTAATTACATCACCATAAATAGTAATGTACGGTTGCATCATTTCTTTTTCAATCTCAGGAGATGAATTAAGATTATGTGCAGTAAACATGTCACCTTGTCCATGCAAATATTGTATTGCAAATAAAGACAAGATAAAGGCTATTAAGCCAGCTTTTAATTGAGTTTGATTTTTCACTTTTGTTGAATTTAAGCGTAAAAAAATGAGAGTGTGATTACCGGATGCTCCCTTCCCCGGTGACACGATCTACAGTGCCAATTAAATTAAAGTTCTTACACCAAATGAGTATTCTTGTAAATCAGGTTGAAACTGCATGAATTTAGCATATACTCTTTCACGAGCTTCGTATTCTGATCGAGCCAAAATCTTAAATGATTTGATGTCCCCAAATATATCCTTTACGGTCACTTTATACCCATAATATGGTTCTAAAGCTCCAAAATTCCCACGATTTTTCACTTGTTAACATTTTATTGTTTAAAAGATAAGTTGAATTTCTCTTTTATTGTATATAACTTCGTCTTAATACAGTTGTAGAAAACAAGTTACTTAATACAAATTACTTAAACCAATTTACTCTGTATCATAATTAAGTAATACAACATAGTAGAGTATATTAAGTAATGTATTTAGATAAACACATATTTATTACTCTTTATTTGTTGGATTAACTAGTATTTAGAATACAGTTGTAAATAAATAGGCGTGGCCTACTTGCGAACCACTTTGAGTTCAACAAGCACGCCATTCACCAAATGAGAATAAGATCCATCGTCACCTTTAAATTCACGATGAATATCTCCTTGATCATCAGTCCAGATTTCTAATGTACCTGGTTTCACATCCTTCTGTACTGGAGCACATGATGTGATTAATAATCCTGCTGCGAAAAGTATAAGTATCTTCTTCACGATGTATTGGTTTTAAGTAAATAAAAAGAGAAGTGTATTGGCTTGCAGATCTTCTCAGCCCCGTACACAAACGGACAATCTTTGGTTAAACAATACTCCCTGTATTGGGAGATAGAATCAAAACGGCCGAAGGCCGATCAGTCTATCCTAAGATAAACTGACCATCCTTCACACCCCACTTCAAATGCTTGAGTGTCATGCTACCGTCTTTGTGCTGAGTGAACACTTCGTTCACCTTGTCGTTCTCCTCAGCGATAGTGAGTAGAAGACCAGCAGACACAGGAACTTCGACCTTGCCCTTATCAGTTTCGCTGAACTGCATCATGTAGCCCTGCCACTGAGAATCACGCTTAGTCTTCCCGTTCTTGTAGTCAATAGTTCGAGTGATAACCACATCCTGTGGTTCCGCCTCAATGTCGCCCGCTAACAAACGCTTTGCTTGTGCAACGACATCTTTAAGTTTTAAGATGTTTTGTTTCATAACATTTAACTATTTTGATATGTTGAAAGGTAGGGGGGATACAGTGGTGGTACTTCAGGAGTATATAGTCGCAAACTATTTGGAAGTATGGGGGGTGTTATATATATTTGGAGTCACCATCAAAAGGCCGGGGGGATCTGCTTTGTGTTTGGTTAAGTGAACGCTTGTTCTCCTCCGGCTTTTTTTGTAACTTAGTATAAATATCTCGGCAGATGTTTGAAGAAATCACATTAGACTTTGATGTTAACTGGGGTGCACTCTCTGAAGGGGGGTATGCCGAGGCTCCTCTTCGCACCCTTTCTATAGACGGACTTATCTCTGAGCTTAACGTATTGCCTAATTCAATCAAGGAACTAGTTATTGATGGTTTAAGTGAGGAAGTAAAGAATAGTATATTTATTAACAATCAATTGTGAATTATGTATGGAGGAAGTGAAATAAGAATCGAAATCGATTATGGTTTAGAGTACATGTCCAAAAGCTTATCATTGGAAGAAATTAATTTAAGGAATGCCTTTCAGAATTTAGTTGAAGCTAGGATGGCAATGGGTAGGTATGCGTTTTATTCTGGAAGTAATAATCCGTATCCGAATATGTATGATGAAAGAAATGAGATCATAGAATTGGATGTTGATAAGGTGGACACTTCCCTGGTGGAAGTGAACGACGATTTTTCAGACGTGAAACATATCAAGTTTTTAATAAGAAGCTTGGATATGATCATGGCAAAAATTGTATCGATAAGAATGCAGAGATCTCCAATACCTACACCTAAGTTCCAGTTGCTTGGTATGAGGTCGATCGATAGAGCAATTGACCACATGGAAACATCGATCTGTTATTTGGGAGCACAACTTAGAAGGATCTCTGTAGAGAATCCTGGAAAGTATCCGGAAACAAAAGAGGACATGGTTAAGATGGATCCTGATTATAGAGATATACCAGAGAGCAATCTCACTACAGATAAAATAATGGAAGAAAGATCAAAAGATAATAATGATGGTGATTAAAAAAGAAGAATGTCCGTGTTGCATCGGAAAAGGATTTGTTAAATTTGAACGCATTGTTTTTAGAAACAAAGTTTTTAAGAAAGAAGATTACATTGACGATTGTCCTCTTTGCTTGTCATGGGGGAAGATAAATATTTTGAACAATGAGTACAGAACAGCAGATCATAGAGAGAGGCATTTTTATGCCGGGAGAAGTACCCTCATCGAAGAACTCAAAAGAAATAGGGTTTCTTTACATGAAGAAGGGATCTAAGTCTAGTATATATCATTTGAAGAATGGTGCATACATGCCGGTGAGACTAAATCTTAATAGCTCTAAGGCAACCAAGAGATATATCAAGGAAAGGGAGTGGGAGTATGCAGCAAACAAAAAGGAGTTCAAAGAACTCGTGAAAAATTTCGAGCCGCCCTACAGAATCTGTTTTAAGTTTTTCCGAAAGACAAAAAGAAAGTTTGATTACATAAACGCAGCACAGATAGTTCAAGACATGATGGTAAAGCATGGATGGATTGAAGATGACGATTGTGTAAATGTCAGACCATACTTTTTAGAGTACGAAGTAGATAAAAATAACCCTGGTGTTTTAATATCTATTTTTTAAGAAATAAATTTGTAACTTAGCGTCGAAGATGTCAGACAAACAGAGCCAAATAGAACAGAGAGACAGCAAGTACTGGATTAAGCCTGGTGTGCCTGTGGCACATAGGGAGTTTCCGGAAAGGAAAATGATTGTTGATGATATTCTCAAAAAGACTGAGGTTCTAATAGATGAAAAAGGCAATAAGGTTCCAAAGACTTTTACAGTTGGAATTGAATGCCACTGGTTCGACAAAGATGGTAGATATGATCGTGGAAGATTTCTTACGATGGAATTAATACCATTTGGAAAGAAACAAAAGTTGAATCCGCAAAAAGACTCATTCCCAAAAGAGATACCATCACAAGAAGTTTCCTAGTTATGTTCTTTGAATTGAAAAATGGGAAGGTTGTTGTCACAGACCAAGGTCTTCTGAACAAGGCGATAAAAGATTTATATGATCAAGATCACTCTAAAAACAAAGCAAGATTTCACAAGTTGGCATCGTATGTTTTTAGTGTCTATGATAAAAGATCAATCTATCAAGCAATGGAAATCCATGACAGGCAGAAGCTAGTATCAGCTGATGTTGTTGGAGAGAAAGACTATTGGAAGAAAGCAGAACAAAGCGACCAATTTCAATTAATTGTTGAGAAACTAAATGAAATACAATACTCTCACACAGAGAGGTTGCTTCATGGGTGTAAGAAAAAAATCGATGAATACATTGATTATTTCGACACAATGGAAATCAGCGAAAAGAACGAAAAAGTTTATCGATCAATGGTTAAAGGATGTGAAGAACTATTTGACTATTACGACAAGCTTGAACAAAAAGTAAACAAAGAAGCACTGGCCAGGCAAGTTGGTGGTGGTGAGTCTAAAATGTTTGAAGACGGATAATGGGAAGTTTTTTCGCAAAGAGTGGTAACAGCAGGGGGTTCTTCCCTGATTCTTCAATAGAGGAAGAGAAATCGCTTTTTACGAATGATGATGAAAAAGGTCTTGATTGTCCATGTGCAATAGAAGACAATCCTCAAAGCCCAACTAGCCCAACTTCATGTGAACCAGCAGAACCTGTTTACGATCCAGTAGAATTAGAAGACTTTGAAGTGCCTAATATTGTTCAATACAGAATGAATGTAGGTAGCGGTGTTACGGCAGCATATAATGTAACATGGATAGATGAAGCCGGAAATCCACAATCATATATTGTTCCAGATGTTAAAGGAGGTTATATAATAGATTTCTGTGCGGAGGAGTGGTCAATAGATGTTGACGGAAACAGCAATATTTTAATTAATCCTGTAGGATGCCAAGCACTAGCGTGTATAACCTTCCCAGGTTTAAGTTTTGAATTTTTAGGGCCTTGTCCAAATTAAATTAAAAAATTATGATACCAGATTATTCAGCAAGTAACGATATGTTTAAAGGGTTCAGTTCTGGATCCATGTTTTCCGATTTAAAAAACGGAAAAGAAAAAAGAACTATTTTTGGAAATGATATTCCGCAAGTAGCAAAAGCAAAGCCTGATCCAAAATCTTCAGCATGTTGTGTGACTGAAGCAGCTGGACAGCTTCCGGCAGGCGGATTCAAAATGAATGCTTTTTATTCTACTATTTGGGGTAGAAACCTAAGAAACATTCTAATTAGTAATATGGCATTCGGTGAGCAATGCTGCAATGATTAAGAGCTATGGCAAATTTATTTGGACCTGAATCAAAATTATTTGGCAAACAATCGAAAGCCGAAGGAGGCGGCCAAGGTGCCGGAGACAATTATCACGGACTAAGACCTGGAGATATTCCACCGTGGTCACAAAGATTTGAATACGACGCAGGAAGAGAGGTTCTTGCACCAGACGGAAATTACTACAGATGTCTTGTAGATCATACAGCTTCAGAAGACTTTAATGCTGATATAGCTAATTGGGAGTTATTTGGAGGTGCAGGAATTGATACTAATGATCAACTTTTAACAAGAGTAGGAGACAACCTTGTTTTATCAGGAGGTAGTAGTGGAGGTGTTCCAATTCCAGATTCAGCTGTCGATATGAATGACTTTGCATATCTATGGGATATTTGTGGACTTCCTATATCAGACATTCAACTAACAGATACTCTTGTTTTTTGTAGATGGAATGGATCTTCTTATGATAAATATAATGTTCTTGCATCTGCTTTCTTTGCAGTAGAGAATCTTGAAGTTACTTTAAACGAAGGAAACTTTACTGGTGCTCATGATATTATAATGAGTACAGAAGTGTCAGGAAACAGAAAGATCTGGACAAACAATGCAACATCAAACAATAGATTCTTCATAGATTTTGAAGATGGGGGTGCTGGTTCCGATGGAATAGCTATTCTTAGATTAGGTGCTGGAATTGTAAATAGTGGAGGATATGCATTCTTCCAAGAAGGCCTGGCATCAATTGGATACACTCAACCAGGAGAAGGTCCTGATAGTCACTTCATAACTTTAGATGACGTTGGATATAAAAGGTTTAAGTTTGAATCAAATGGTGGAACATCTTATATCGACATAGATAGTTCTGTTCAATTAAGATTTGAGCAAGATGGATTCTTTGGAACCCTGGATCCAACAAGCCTAACAGGAAATCAATTCTGGACCCTTCCTGATCAGACAGGAACATTTGCACTACTTTCTGATATTGTAGCATCATCATTACAAGATGTTCTAGCTGTTGGATATGTAACTGGACCAAATCCAATTCATATTTCTGGAGGTCAAAATTTATCTTTCCTGGATAATTTTTCAACTGTAAAAGGATACTTTAAACAAGCAAATGTAATATCAGATGCAACTGCATTTAGAAATACAGATGGCTTGATCATCGGTAAATTCGCAGATGACGGAGTAAATGAATTTGGTGTTAAGCTTCTTCCAAACGGAGGGGTTTACCTAACTCCTAGCGGAGGAGATGTTCCATTATTAAGATTTGGAAATGATACGTGGGCTGGAAGAATTGATATTGTTCCAGCAACTCAAACCGCAGTTCATACAGCAACATTGCAAGATGCGTCTGGAACAATTGCTTTTCTTTCTGATATATCGACTTACGAAACAGGTCAAACATACACTGAAACAAACGTAACAACTGATCGTGCATATGATGCAAACTCTACATCACTAGATGAGCTTGCAGACGTTGTTGGTACTTTGCTTTCAGACCTAAGATCTGTTAATATTATTTTATAATGAACTTACATAAAATTTATTAAAATGGGAAGATTTGGTAATATAGATAGCAATGCGGAGTTTCCGACAAAAAACAATCTGTCAGCAACTGTAAATCCAGCTGTTGGAGATGACAATACATCAGGATACGAAGAAGGATCAGTTTGGGTTAATACAACACTAAACAAAGTATTTCTTTGTGCTGACTCCGGAACAGGTGCAGCTGTATGGAAAGAAGTTTCTTCTGGTGGAGCAAGCACAAATGCATACAATATTTCATCTACACAATGGGAAAAAACTTCACCTGCAACTGTTTTATTAACAGGAGCAACTGCAAATGGACTTACGTTTTTTAGAGATGACTTATACGCTTCTGAATTAACTTTAGGAGGTGTAACAGGAACAGGTTATGTAACAGCTAATGGAGTTGCAACTACAACAACAGGTAGTGGTACAGGAATGACGGTCGATATTGTAGCAGATGGTGGTGGAGATGTTACTTCAGTAACAATAAATAATCCAGGTTTTGGATATACTTTAAATGATGTTATTACTATTGTACAAGGTGGTGGAGCATCTGATGATGAAACTGCAACTGTAACAGATTTAGCAAGTGATAAGGTAAACCCTGTTGTAGAATCTGCAACTTTAGATGGAGTTGTTGGTACAGGTTATGTTACTGCAAACAATGTTCCTACAACAGGTGGTACAGGAGTAGGTTTGACATTTGACATAGTTGCAGTAGGTGGGGATATCACTTCAATTACAATAAACGATAAAGGTAATAATTATACAGAAGGAGATGTAGTTACAATAGTTCAAGGAGGAGGTGCTTCAGATAATGAGACAGCAACTTTAACAATGTATTCTGCTGGTACTACACCTTATGATGAGTACAATATTGCTTACGGACTTTCAATACAGTTAACTCAAACTGTTGGGGGTACTGCTAATGTTTCTTTTGACGGAGGGGTTACTAATTATTTAGTGACTTTTAACACTGATGAGTTTACAACTGCTAGTGATTTTGTTGCAACACACGAAGCGGCATTAAACGCATTAAATATTAGGCTTTTTGCTTTAGGAAGTGGTGCTGATGGTAGATTAAGATTTTGTTCTTCAAGAGCTAATTTAATAAATATGACTATTACTAATTTGACGGGAGATTTAAGTGGTAATATAGTACAAGAGTTTACGGGTGGAAGTACACCTGTGCCTGACCACTTATTAATACCGTATACAGGTAAACCTTATTTTAATACAAGAATACAACATTATATCAGAGTAAACTTTAATGTAAATACGGGAGCAGTTAAATATGCAAACTTACAACTTCGTAGATATGAAGATGACAGTGTAATTGGTTCTGCTATACCTGTTCAAAGATATGATAGTACAAGTGGTATAACAGGGCAACAGCACGTTTTTGTAACCTATACAGCATCTGCTAATGATCCTTTTGTTTTAGGCGGTTTTTATTTTGCATTAGAAAATGTATCAAACGCAGATTGGACGATTGAAGGTGCAGTAGGTATTTTGGTGCAAAATGTTTTTGAAAAAGAAATTAGTTTTTAAAAATAGTGTAACCAATAAATAATAATAAGATGAAAGTTTTACAGAACAAAGAAACAACGCTAAAGAATCCAGACGGAGAAACAAATGCAGTTTATGCAGATCTTATTGCGGTAGCATTAAATGCTGTTCCTCAAGGAGGTATATCTCCATCTGAAATGAGGAAAAGATTGAGAATCATGAAAGCAGTAGAAGCTGCTCCAAATACTAATGACCTAATTAAGTTTGAAGATAATGACGCAGACAACTTAAAAGGGTATGTTAAAGCAAGTAGATGGGGAGTGATTCATGAAGACATCTTGGTTTTCCAAGATGATGTTGAAGGTATGAAAAGTGAATAAGATGAAAACAATAAATTTCATTCTTAAAGAATTTGGTACGCTACTAGTGGCATTTTTGGCTGTTGCTTTAGCGTTACCATGGTTCTGGATATGGGACATTATCCCGGTAGGACTATTTCCATTAGGAATAGTCTATACTTTCTCAAAACCTTTTTATGATTATAGAAAAAGAAGTTGGCCAGAAAGATTGAAAAGAATCGGTAGATGGTGTCTTAATGTGTTATATCAATGTTGGGTAGTAATAAGAAGAGGTTTCTTATTTGTTGGATTTTTGATTGATTTGCTAGGAAATGTTTTGATTGGCGAATTAATAGAAGATCTAGTTACATCAGAAGAATGTACATATTTTGGAGAGGGCGATATTACAATAAGTGCTGCTTTAGGTGATCTTAAAAAGAGGGGAAAACTAAATAAAACTGGGATACTAATATCTAATGTTTTAAGTAGGTTGGACTTTAAACATGAAGATCATTGTATTGCAGCTTACGAGTTGTATATATTTAAGAAAAACCAAAAATGATACTTGCCGCTTTGAACGAAATGCAAATAGGATTGGATGTTTTAATTGGGGCCGGATCAGGAATCCTTGGTGCTATGGGAGCATACTATAAATTAAAAGCACGTCTTGATTTACAAGAAGCTAAAAATGAGGAACAGGAAAAAGAGCTTCAAGATGTTCGAGAACGTAAAAAAGAAATGAATACCGCATTACACAAACGTATTGACGATCAAAACAATGTTATTCAAGACATTCAAAAAGAAATGAGCACTGGACATAGCAAACTAGAAACAGCTATTGCTCAAATGGAACTTAGGATAGTTGAAAAAATTACAGCCGCAATAGATAAGTTAAAATGAATAAGATCTGGAAATATCTTGGTAGTATAGTTAAGTCTGATTCTCCAGACTCATCTAAAAGATTTTTAGCTCTTTTGACTTTTGCTTTAGTTATATATGTGGTTATTAGATTTACTGGTTCTAAAAATTATGTAACAGTGCTTGAAATACTTTTGGGGTTTGTTTGTGTTATGCTTGGTGTTGCCGTTTGGCAAGACATAAGAAAAACTAGAATAGACAAAGAGAAAAATGAGGGTAGCAATTAGCATATCGATTTTGCTTATTGTTTTCTTTGGATCTACTTCTTGTGATCCAATTAAAAGACATCAACGATTAGTTGACAGGTTTCCCTATGTCCATGAGCAAGACACACTCTACATTACTGATTCAGTTTATGTTCCAAAGGTAGAGCATGATACTGTTACTCACATCAGAGAACTTCTTGATACAATACATGTAAACCACGACAGATTAGAAGTAAAAGTATATAGAGTTAGAGATTCTGTTTACATTGAAGGTCAATGTAGAGATACGGTTATGGTTGAAGAAAGAGTAGTTCCTGTACGATATTTTGAAAAGACACCAGAATGGATGTCGTCAGTAAAATGGATATTAATTGCATTGTTTATTTTAGCAGTGCTTTACTTTGTATTACAATTTAGAAAACAGAGATAAAATGTCAGAACACACAGCAGTTAGAAAATATACAGACAGAGATCTTCTTGAAGGATCTATGCTTGTAGAAGGATTTAAAGGATTTCCTAAAGGTCGATTCATCATTGGAGTAAGATCCCAAGAGGATACTTCAAATGTATATGATGATAAGTTTTATGAATATGAAAACATTGGAGAAGAATTTACTATGGATACTAGTAAAATGCTTTTCATTCGGGTATTAACCGGTACGACAAATCCAGGAATAAAAATCCTTAAAGGAGGTTTTAAGTCTTTCAATCCAAAAGGAGCAGCTGTATTAAAGTCAAATATGTGGTATTACAATGTTTGGAAGTATGGAATGCACAGAGGAAGAATGCCTGCTCTTCGTCAGAGAGGTGCAGAGGTTATTGTTTATCGTGATGGCGACATGGATGGTAAATCAGAAGAATTAGGAGAACCAATATCTGGTTGGTATGGAATCAACTATCATATGAACACTTATGATTTTTCTGATGCAAATCTAGACAAAACAATTTGGACAATTGGAGGTTGGAGTGCTGGATGCCAGGTCACAAATGAAAGAGAAGAATATCTTGATCAAATGGAATGGTATGAAGATGCATTAAACAGTGGTAAGCAAAAATTTGTTACTTACTGTTTATTGAGAGAGTTTTAGAAACAAGAAGAAAGATCTATTGATCGTTCTTTGCTTATTGGCGTTATTATGTTGGTGAATACAGAATACTTTTCACCAGTAATAATGGATGGCATTACTAATGCTAATCCACTTTCTTATGAATATCGTGAGTGGTGGATGGAGCAAAAAAGAAGATGCATAGAGGGTTATGAAGTCGGAGGAATTTATATCCCTGGCGATTATTACTGGTACTTAAACTTTTGGAAGATTCGTGGTAAGGATAAAACTACAGGAAGGAAAACATTAATACCTCCTAGATTTATCGACATGGATCTTGAGTATTTCTTAGCTGTAGAAAAAGCAAGAAGTGCAGGAAAACATTTGTGTGTTGTAAAAGCTCGTCAGAAAGGATTTTCTGAAAAGCATGCTGCACTAATGGGTAAAGAATTCACATTCTTTCCTCACTCTCAAACAATTATTACTGCTGGAGAAGAAAAGTATTCTAATGCAACTATGAGGATGTGTGTCCGTGGTCTAAACTCTTTAAAAGAAACTGAGTTTTACAAAAGAAGACAGCCAGACACTCTTGAGTATATCCAAGCTAGATATAAAGTTATTGAAGGAGGTGTTCCATATTGGAAAGGGATACATAGTGAAATCTATAACATTACATCTAAAAACAATCCGCAAGCAACTATCGGTAAGTCTCCTTCATTGATAATCTTTGAAGAGGCCGGTAAGTTCCCAGGACTAATTGATTCATTCAAGTATATTCAACCAGCACTCGAAGCAGAGGGTGGTGAAAAGACAGGATTTGCAATTATTGTTGGTACTGGTGGAGACATGGAAAAGGGTGCTGCCGAACTTGAGCAAATGTTCTATTTTCCAGAGGCCTATGATATGATGGCCTTTGAGAATGAATACGAAGAGGATGGAGGAGAAGATAAGGTCGGATACTTCTGTCCTGCTTGGAAATTCAAGATGGTTGACAAGGAAGGGAACTCATTAAAACAAGAGAGCCTTGATTTTATCAATGAAAAAAGAGAAGCAGCAAGAAAGTCTAAAAAGGTAGATGACTTTGTAAACACGATTACACAGGATCCGATTGTTCCGAGTGAAGCATTTATGAGGACCGGTGGTAATATGTTTAATCAAGCTTTACTTAATCAGCAGTTTGCTAGACTAAGAAACAATAAAGCACTTTTAAACTTACCAGACAGAGGAAGACTTGAATGGATTAAAAATGAACTTGGTAAAATCATTGATGTCAGATTTGTTCATGATGAAAATGGAAGCTTGCTAATAATGGAGCATCCGGAAAAAGATCAGAACGATGAAGTGTTCTTAAACTTATATGTCGCAGGAACAGATTCTTACGACAAAGATGAAGCACAGACATCAGACTCAAAAGGATCTTGTTCTATGTATAAGATGTTTAAAGATGTAGATTCAACTTCAAATATGTTTGTTGCTAGATACACAGACAGACCAGCCACAGCTGAAAAGTTTTACGAAGAAACTGCAAAACTATGTATGTACTATCGAGCACCAAATCTAATCGAGTGGTCAAATATCGCTATCTTTAACTGGTATAAGAATAATGGATTTGAAGGATACTTAAAATTAAGACCGGCCATTGCTTATGCAAACGTAAAAGATAGTAAAGTAAACAACAAGTATGGTGTGGATCCAGGAACAAAGAATGAATGGCTTGTAATGTATAGAGATTACATTGAAGATTATTCTGAAGTTATGTATGATTCATACCAAGTTGAAAGAGCAATTAAATTTAGAAATGAAAAAGGATACAACTGTGACATCACAATATCTTCTTCTTTAGCTATTTGCCATGCAAAAGATAACGTCAATATTAAGATCAATAAAGATCAATATAAAACGCAAAAAGAAGAGTTTTTTCATTTTAAAAGTAGTGGAGGAAAACTAATGCAAAATTTTTAAAAAAATGCCGTTACCGAATCAAAATATACCTGAAAGTTCCAAGAACAAAGAATGGATGAAACGATGCGTAAGTGCAATTGTAAAAATGTCATTTACCAGCAAGATCAGTAAGGCAAAAGATAAGTTCTGCTATGACATGTATAATGGTATTCAAAATGACCAAGACTTTGATTATCTAAGAAAAGTTGGCGACTATGAATACCCTGCAAAGATTAGATTCGTTCCATTACTTCGCCCAAAATTTGACAGGTTAAGAGCAGAAGAAACTAAAAGACCTTTCAACTGGAGAGTCTTTAGTATCGATAGTAATTCTGTTAACGACAAGAATCAAAAGAAATTTGAGAAGATTGTTTCAATAATGTCTCAAAAGAAAATGCAAGTTTCTTTAGCTTACAAGCAAGCTTTAGAAAACTTGGATATGATTCAGCAACAAATAAACCAAGCAAGACAACAAGCCGCAGAAGAGGGAGGGCAAGTTCCACCAGAATTGGAAATGCAATTAAAAGCTGCTGAGAATCAATTGACAATGGGTAGATATGTTATATCCCATGAAAATTTGATTAATGAAGATGAGCTAAAAGATATTGAGCTTTACTTCAAATATAAGTTCAAGGACTTCTTAGAGATTATGGCTGAGAAAGGATTGAAATATCTAATAGCCACTCAAAATCTAAGAGATCTCTTTAATCTTGGATTTGAAGATAAACTGATAGTTGATAAAGAATACTATTTTGCTGATTGGGAAGAGAGTGATCAGTCAGAAGATCCTGTTATCAGAAAAGTAAATCCAATGGGATTCTATTATGCTGGTGATAGCCAAGTTGATTGGGTTGGTGATTCTGAGTGGTGTATGGAAGAAAGATTTATGAGTATAAATCAAATCATCGATGAGTTTGGTGATAAGATGAGCTTTCAAGATATCGAGAAGCTAAAAAGTAGATCTTCTTATATAAACACTCAAACTGGATATGGCTATGGATATTATGGATATAACTATTCAGTTAACGGAGGTGAGTATGGAAATAATAATGTTGATGGTTGCGGACCCGATACTCTTTATGCTGGTTCTGAAGACTACGCTAATGTTATCCGTGTTGCTCGCTGCTATTGGCAATCACCTACAAAACTAAGAGCTAAAAAATCTCCAAACCCACACAGAGAAGGAAGTTATTTTACTCATATGATGTCTGAGTCTGAATCTGCAAGAACAGACAAAGGAGAAAAAGAAGTTGTCGGATACAAGAATGACATATACCAAGGTGTTCTTATTGATCAAGATATTTATGTCGATTGCAGAAAGAAAAGTGTAGTAAGATCTCAAGACAATTACGGAAGAGTTGAGCTTCCATATGTTGGGCGTGCACACAACATGTACACGAGAAAACCATACTCACTTGTTTGGGCGGCTAAAGATGTTCAAATACTATACAACCTTATTCACTATCATAAAGAATTATGGCTTGCTTTGTCAGGAGTAAAAGGATTTATTATGGATAAGTCTCAAGTTCCAGAAGGAATGTCCTTGAAAGAGTGGATGTATCAACGCAAGATGGGAGTTGGTTGGATTCAGTCGGTGAGGTCAGGAATGAATCGTCAGCCATCTTTTAATCAATTCCAAAACTTTGATGATTCAATGGGGCCAGGTATTCAATACTTGCTTCAAATGCTTCAACACCTTGAACAGTTGGCTTCAAGTATTACTGGTGTATCACCTCAGCGTATGGGGGATATTGCACCAACAGATCAAGTAGGAACAACAGAACAATCGATTAAAAACTCAGCACTTGTTACTGAAATTATATTCTATGATCACGAACAAGTAAAAAGAAAAGTTTTGAACAGAGTGATTAACCTGTGTAGAAAAGCATGGAAAAAAGGTAAAAAGGGATCCTACATTTTAGGTGACTTTGCACAAGAGTTATTAGATGTTCCGCAAGAAACTTTAGACAGAGCAGATTACATGATCTTTACTACAGATAGTGGTAAAGAAGAAAGAGCACTTCAAGATATAAAGCAAATGGCTTTTGCAAAACATCAAGAAGGAATGTTAACTTTTGGAAACCTTGTTAAGCTTTACAACGTAGATAACTTGAGAGAGTTAGAAGCAAAAGTAGAGCAGTATGAAGAACTTGCAATGCAAAGAGTAGAGCAGAATAATCAAGCAACAAGGGATCATGAAACACAGATGAAGCAGATGGATGCTGAGTTAAAAATGGCTCTTGACAAACAAGCTGATGATGCTAAAAATATGATGGCTCAAATTGAGCAAGCTAAACTTAATTGGGAAATGCAGAAGTTTGGAATGCAACAACAATTTGAACAGCAAAAACTTAATATTGAAAACACGACTGACAATAAGCAAATCGATACTGAAAGAGATGTTGAGATGGCTTATCTTGACGAGCAGAAACGTGCAACAAATATGGACTTTGTAATGGCTAAAGCAGACCTTGCTATACAGGGTGCTGAAGCTACACAGGATCAGTTAGTTAAAGCTGGACAAAAGAAAGAGAAAGTAAAGGATACTTAATTAAAAGTTGAATTTCTTATATTTGCTAGAGAAAGAGAAAAAAAGATCACAGAAATAAAAACAATGTTATGACAGAGAATAATCAAAATACTGAAAATAATTCAGAAGGTTTAGAAGTAAACTTGGATGCATTATCTGCACCTGAAGGAAATTATGATCCGGTACTATTTCCAGCTGAAAATGCTGATCCGGATAATCCTCCAGGTGGTGATGGCATTCCTGAGAATCTTCCTAACCTAGACGAGGATGTTTCAAATCAGAACCAAGAATTAGATCAAAACAACAGTCAAGATCAAACAGTTGATAATACATCAACTCAATCCGATGTACAAGATCACTACTGGATGAAGCCATTTGAACAACTCAAAGAGGCTAATCCTGAGTGGGAGATCCCGGAAGGTATCAATGAAGAAAACTATATAGATGTTCTTCAGAAGGTACTAACACCTCAACAAAGTGAACAGCAGGAGTTTCATCCTGAATTAGTAGCTATGCAAGAGGCTTTAAATACTGGTGCTAGTTTTGAACAAGTAATGAAGTCAATGCAACAAAGAGACAATGTTTCTGCGATGAGTGACAGAGAATTGCTTGCTGCAAACTATCAGCATCATTATAAGGATTGGGATGATAAAAAAGTCAACCAAGTTCTTGACAAATTAGACAATGCCGGCATGCTAGAAATAGAAGCAGGCAAATTGAGAAATCAGATCAATGAACAGCAGCAAACTCAATTGAGACAACAAGCTGAACAAGATCAAGCTAATTATGAAGAGCAAACGAAATCAATTAACTTAGAAAGAGACAAACAAATTAAAGAGTCTCTTAGCCTAATTAATCAAGCAGAAGATGTGTACGGACTTCCAATAACGCCAAGCGAAAAACAGGAGTTCGGAAATTATTTTTCAAAGCTTGTTACGCCAGATGAAACAGGATCAGCTCCAATGATGCAAATGTTGCAAAGCAACGAAACGCTAGTAAAAGTAGCAATGATGCTGTGGAAAGGTGATGAAAAAATTAGAGCAGCGTTAACTGATGCAAAAGAATCCGGAAAAGATGCAATTCTAAATAAGCTTGACAAAAAGCCTAACGGACCAAGAAAGGGTGGTGCTGAAAATGATCCTTCTCAAATAGATTTTGACGCACTAGCGGCTCCAGAAAGATTTGGTGGCTTCTAGTTAAACTTTATTTAAAAAAAAGAGAAAATGAAAATTATTGGTACTGGCACATATGATGCTAATAGGACTACAATGACGAACTCTCTTGCGGCAGCTTTATTGACTCGCCCCGAGATTGCAACAAACGTCGTGAATCTTTTCGAGGATAACTTCACAGCGTTTTCGTCTTATCTTGCCCGTAGAGGGTATCAGAAAAAAGGATTGAAGCCTGGAATGGAAACATCAGACTTCAAGGTAATTGGTAACAGGAAATTCCAATGGGCATTGAAAGGTTATCCTTTCCGTAAAGGAACAATCACTGCTGCTGTAACTGACGCTTCCGGTGCTGCAACGTCAACACCAGGAATCATCACTGCAACAGGAGGATCTGTTTTCTTGTTGACTTTGGATACAAACTTCTTCTCTCCTAACGATACGTTAGAGCTTGGAGATAGAAGAACAATCATCCAAATCATGGATGAGTATCCAGTTGAAAACACAAGCGGACAATGGGTGTACAAGTGTAAGCTTGTTAGCAATGTTGTTGGAGCTTTTGTTGATCCATCTTTACTAGATGTTGGTAAAGAAGTTGGTTTCAGCTATACAGCGTTTCCTGAGCTTTCTGAAACAGGATATGAGAAAAATACTTATCCTGAGTGGCATACGAACTACATGACAATTCAGCGTATGCAATTCTCAATTTCTGGATCTGCACAAAACACAGTATTGTGGGTTGAGCACAATGGTCAGAAATTATGGTTCAAGCAACAAGAAATGGAAATGTTGCGTCGTTGGGCTTATGCTCGTGAGAACCAATTGATCTTTGGACGTGCTTCCATCGATGCAAATGAGAACGTATATCTTCGTGACCTTAAAGGCCGTGAGATCGTTCAAGGTGATGGACTTGTTGCTCAAGGGGATGCTTCATTGAAGTTCCAGTATAACAACTTGAACATCAAGACAATTGAGAACATTATGCAGAATATGCAGCTTCTTGCAAACAATGACGGAATGACTGAGGTGTTTGTAATGGGAGGTCAAGCATTTATCTGGAACTTCCAGAGATTGATGCGTGATGTGTTCAAGTACAATCCTGAGCCATTGTTTGTGTCAAAAGGTGATCAAGAAAAAGGTGTGAAAGTTGCGTTTAACAGCTATGAAATGGCTGGTGTTCGTATTGTTGTAGCTTGGAACAAAGCAATGGACGCTGCATGGCGACCACAACAAAAAGACATCTATGGAACAAACCTTGAGTCTTACCGTGGATTCTTTGTTTCACTTGGAAACACAATTGGTGGAGATGCAAACGTAGATCTAATCGCACTTGGAAACGGATCAGATGATCGTCGATATGTGAAGAAAGTGATCGATGGTATGGCTTCTCCAGGAGGAACTGGACGTAGAGAATTTGCTTCAAATTCAGTTGATGGATACCAAGTACAAGTTCTGTCTGAGACAGGTCTTTGCTTGAAAAATCCATTTGGATTTGCTGAACTCTATAAGCCAGGAGTTTAATAAGATCATAGAATAAGAATTAAGAACTAAGAAACTAGAAAAAAATGGAAACTGTTTCAAATAAAAAAAGGTTGGTAGCCATAGATAAAAGATATCACGAGGCTCCGGTGTTTATAGCACCTAAAGAAGATCCCTCAACACGACAGGTTATTGATTACAAGTCAAGATTGACTCCAGAGTTACAGGAAAGAGTAACAATCACACTGGAACCAAAAAGAGATCGTGACGATAATGTAATTGATGAACTAACTGTACGTGCCTATCATTTGCAAGTTTTTGACTTGGACAATCCAAATGATGCACTTCTGTTTGAGGTTATTAAAGATGATCCAATGGTTGCTCACGACAAAAACGGGATCAACCCGGATCGTCATAGATTTTACATTGAAGACAAAGAGAAAGAGGCAACTGCTACTATCAGTAAGAGTAAATTGAAAGGTAAAGCGTTTGCTACCATTGCTTCATTGTCAATGGAGGAAATGATGAACTACTCAAGAATACTTGGTAAGTACACTACGAACTTGTCAGGGACTCAAATTGAAAGTGTTCTTTATGAAATTGCAGAAGAAAAACCTCAGCAAATTCTTGATGTAAGCAATGATAAGGATCTAAAACATAAGATCTTCTTGAAAAAGCTTCTTGAGAATCATGTTATCTATTTGGATAATGGTAGATACATGAATGGTAAAGACTTGATTGGTATCAATGAAGATTATGCTATTCAGTGGTTGAAGGATCCTCTAAACTCATCAATTGTTACCCAGTGGCATAAAATGATGAAGTCTGGTCCGGCAGAACCAAGAATCCAAGAGATGGAACAAGTTAAGCCTGCTTCAGAAACAGCTTCTAAAAAAGAAGAAAACGACAAAGAATCAAAGCCTGCTAGAAAGCCTAGAGCTAAAGCTGGTGCGAAAAAAGACTAATAGATGTTTGTAACTGCTCAAAATATGTTTACAGAATTCCTTGATGGAATTAACAAGGAACACACTGGCACAGTTACTCCAGATGAGTTTAATCGATTAATTAATTGGTCGCAAGACGAGTTAGTTAAAAACAAATACACAGAAGTCGAGAAAACTCAGAAGAGAATTGATGATCTTAGAATCATTGAGTGCCGTGATGAACTTGTAAATGTAGGCGTTACTGAGCCGGGAGGAGAAATATTTGAACTGCCTTATAGTCCAAATAGTTTCGTTACTACTCCTGGAAATCCTAATGGCGACAACAATGGGTATATGTTCTTGTTGAATGTTGCTTTTAAGATTGAGTACATAAACGATAAATGCGGAAGAACTGGTATTTCTGATCCTATTGCAGCTAAACCATTAAGGGCTGATAAGGAATATGCTATTGCAAAAGATCCTTACAACAAGCCAACAAATGATAGGTTGTATTACAAGATGCTTGGAAATACTATAAGATGCAAAACAGGAACGGATTCTTATGCGGTATATGCCTTGATAGATTATCTTAGGTATCCGAGAAGAATCCAAGTTCCAACTCCTCAGTCTAATGTGGATATTCCTTGTGAACTTCCGCTACATATTAGAGAGGAGATTGTAGATGTAGCTATCCGTAAAAAGTTAGGCATATATGAGTCACCAAGATACCAGCAAAAGATCGCAGAAGATTCTCAGTCAATTACATAAGTTTTAAACATTCTAAAAAAGAAAGAAAATGTTAAGAAGAGCAGCCGATAGGATCTTAATCAACAACATTGATCCGGCAATTATTACGAATGTAACACCTAATGTTACAGCAACAGTGGAAGGCTATGGCATTCTAACTGCTGCAAACCAAATCGAGTCTCACAAGACTTGTACTTCTGCTGAAACTCCAAAAGAGGTTGAAGTAGATGTAGCTATTCCAACATCATGCGAGTGTCCTTACGAGTGGTGCATGACAGTTGAATGTTTGCCGAACCTTCAGAACTATGAAGTTCAAACAACATTCCCTGCAATCCGCACTTACTGCTATGAGGATCCTGCTGGTGGAACACCAACTGCTGCCGATACAGCTGCTGCAATCGCAGCTTCAATCAACGCAGATCCGTTTGCATGTGTTACTGCATCAGTTGTAGGTACTGTGATTACACTTACTGGGAAACCAGGTGTAAACTTCAATGCTTACACTGCATCAGGAACAGTGACTGAAACAGTTGCTTACGTGAAAGCGGTTCTTGATTCTGAGTACATGAGTAGATTGTTCCCAATCCGTTGGGGTATGCAAGGTGCACAACCTAACATCCCAGTTCTAGGAGATGACTATTGTGAGTATCACTTTACGATCCGTGGACTAGAAGACGTTCAGGATGTGGATGGAGCAAACCATTACAATGAGTACGAAAAAGAAGTTTACTTCTATGTTCGTGCAAATGATCCAAACTTTGCAGCGTTTGATACTCCTATTGCAGGATTGATTCCAGTTGCAAATGGTGGTACTCTATAATGAGTATTGTTTGGACAATAACAATGATATCTATTTTCTGCCTCGGTCTGCGTGAGATTACTGACGACGTAGATGGGGGCAGAATCGGATATCCTATTAGATCTTGGTTTGTAAACAACACACCTGTATGGGTGATGAAACCAGTAATTGTTTGTTGTGCATGCATGTCAAGTTTTTGGGGTACGATAATCTACTTTTTAGTAGCATATTATTGTAATGTAGATTTTAAAGACGCAAGAACATATCTTCTATGGGTTTTTTCATGTGTCAGTTCTTCGTACATTAATACTGTAATGTGGGTTTTGAGGAATAAATTAATTGGGCTTTAAGATGTCAAAAACATTAGCAGAAATAGGTTACAGCATCAGGAATCAAATTAAAGGATATTATCCTACTGATGATGAACGCATTGATATTCAACTTGTTTATGATAAGTGTTGGGATATTAGATCTCTGCTTTTGAAAGAAGAATACAGAAAGTTCAGAAAATTAAATGATCAAGACTATACAACTGAGTGTTGCTTAGAAGTAGAGTGTGATGTTATTCATTGTAATGGATATAACTCTGGAGTAAAAGAATATTACATAAAAATACCTAAAGTAGAATCGTCGGTTGGCTATGATGCTATTAAGTATTTAGGAACAGTTGACAAAAGAAATCCATTTAGAAGAACAAGCTTCCAAGGGTTTTTATATTCTGATCATGAGAAATATACAGGTAAAGCTCCATCATTTACACTGGTTGATGATAAAGCGATATTAAAAAACCTTCCTACTCATGGTTTGAAATTTGTTTGTTTGATTGGTGTTCTTGAAGATCCTAGAGACATTTGTAATGAAGATGATCCATTCCCTATTGCTAGACATTTAATACACAAGTTAGAGTTATTGGCTATACAGCAGTTTATGAGCACAATCCAGATAGGTCCAGACGAAGGCAATAATGCTAGAGATGAAAGTCCGGATCAATTAAATAAACCAAGTAGAATTGAATAATGCCGAATATCGTTAGACAAGAAGATGTATGTGGCCATGTTACTTTTCAAAATAGATTGTACATGGGTGGTCATCTGTTTAAGATAAATCATCAATATGAATTTGATAGGATTGTTTGGTTAGAAATTGGTTGTGGATGTGGAGGAACAAAAAAAGCTATAGTTAAACACTATGGTGTTTGTGTTTCTGGAAACATATTTTATGTAGATCAAAAGTATGTAGTAGAGACAAACGTAGCGATTCCAAAAGAAAGCCAAGACTTTGATGTAGCAAGAAGAGATCAACATTTAAACCCAGGTACTGACTTTTCAGAGATAGTTGCACATCCGGATCCAAATCAAATCTGGAAGACAGCAAGTGAAATTCAGCCTACCGATCGATTTAAACATTAATATGAGATATGAGCAATTTGTCAATGATGATGCTACTTATGCATACAAGATAAATAGCTTGTCTGATGTTTTAAGTTTAGACAACTTTAAAAAGAGATCCTTCAGTTCATATAAAGATCTATTAGGAACAAAAACAGAATCAGAAGCAAAGAGTATTGCAACACATGTGTTCAATTCTTTTTTAAGTAAACTATCTACAGATCTGATTGAGAACAATGAAATATTTGTTTTTCCATCTCCTGGATTTGGTTATTTAAAAGTATCGAATACAGCAAATGAAAATCGTTCTGATTATATTTATGATATTGAATCTGATGGTAGAGTCTTTACTCCAAGATTAAAGATAAACCAAGAAATAACAAAAAGAAACAAGAAGCATTATCGTCTAAGATTTAATACTAGGTTAAGAACAAAAATGTACCATTTAATAAAGAGTGGTCATAAATACGAATAGTATGAGTCATAGTAGTTTCAATAATCCAGCCAACACGGTAAACTTAAATGTCACTGGACAATCTGCAAGCAGTTGTGATATTAATGTTCCCGGTACAGGAGATTGCTCTCAAAAGAGTTTTTCTGCTGAAGCTGTAGAGCATATTAACTCAGGTAAATATGTCTCTGTAAGAAATGTAGCCGCAAGAATATCTAGAAACGTCAAAGGTAAAGAGTTTGACATATATGATATTGCGGAATGGTGTGGTGAATGTGAGACAGATGAGATAGCAATGTATGATGCTTTTGTGAAGTACAGAAATGTAAAAGTTACTGTGAAGCATAATAAAGCATATCTACCTTGTAACATTTATAGGATCTTGAGTGTTTATAGAAATAAGTGTTCTGTTCCAAAATATGATTGGGATGGAGCTTATCTTCGATTTAACCTTGATGATCCTGGAACATTCAGTCAAGAATACACTGTTGATATAGACTACATAGGAGTAGCTGTAGATCACGAAGGTCTTCCAATGATTAGAGATGGACATCAAGAAGCTTGCTTTTGGTATTGCATGACTAAACTTTATTTTGAGGACTATATGAATGGATTGATTCCAGATGGAAGATATATGTACTTGAACGATCGATTAGGTCACTATGTTGCAAAAGCAAAAGGAAACTTTAGAGATGTTTCTCGTGACGACATGAACGAAATAAGCATGCTCCTACATAACATTGTTCCTAAAGTAAAAATGTCTAGAAATGTTGCATAATGAAAAAGGGAACAAAGACATATGTAGGACCTTCTCAAATTCATGGAAATGGATTGTTTGCTGGTGAAGATCTATCAGTAAATGATGGATTTTTCGGAACTACCCATGAGGACAATTGGCCAACAACAGATTTAGGACAAAACTATAATCATTCCGAGACACCAAATGCTAGGGTTACAAAAATTGGTAACAAGCATTTTATTATGCCAATTGATAAGATTGGAGCAGGAGAAGAAATTACAGTTGATTATCGCAAACAGCCAGAACTTGAACAACCTCAAGAAGGATGGAAGTTTGGTGGTAAAGTTTATATGGAAGATGGTGGACCAACAGATCCTCCAAAACAGAATATAAAGAATGTACTTTTAAATACTAAGGCCAACTTACCTGAAGAAAGGACTCCAATAGACATTGGGTTAAATCACCAGTTTGGAGGAGGTAAAGAAAGTAATATGTACAAATACATGTTTGCTAATCCAAATCCAGAAGGAATCTTTGGTTTAATGGGTGCAGGACATATTCCATCTGGTTTAGAAGGAAATATTGGAGCTATTATTCCTTATCAGCCAAATAAATATTGGAAAGGAGAAGCTTTCGGAGGTATATCAAAAAACTTCCCTAAATTTTCTGTAGGGTTAACTGGAACTTACAATATAGCTGATGGCAAAAATCAAAAAGGAATAAACAAAATAAAGCCAGGGATAAGAGCTCGGTTCAACTTTCAAGATGGCGGTAAAATTAAGCCTAAGATTACATTTACAAAAGATCAACTAGCAGAATACGAATCAGGATATACTGGTGAAGTTCCTTTTATGGATCAGATATTCAATGAGTATAGGGATATGAATTATTTCCCTGTAATGAATGAAGACGGATCCTTGAGTGCCTATGAAGTTGCTGACATATCTGAAGGAATAATGCAACATGGATATAGAGGTAACAAACTTGCTGAAATAACCGGTGCAGATCGTGCTAGAATAGATGAAATGTTCCAGCCTGTATATGACTATCATCAAGCAAAATATGATGAGAGAGGCATGAGAAAGATTCAAGAGTACATGGATATGGGCTTTACTAAATCAGGTGCATTCAATGAACTCATAAAATCTAATTTTGGAACAGAAGAAGGTCTTGAAAGAATATTTGGTGAACGTGCTGAAGGAATAGCCAGTAGAAAACTAGCAGCAGAAAGAGCAGCTAGAGATCTTATGCAACGTCAAAAAGAACAAGAAACAGGTGAAGAAACCTACACTGCTCCAGCCCCGCCATTACTTACTAGAACCGATTCAAAAACTGCTCAACAACTAAGGGATGAAGCTTATGCTGGAGGTCCAACTATTGAAGGTGCTAAACTCTTGGAAGAGGCAGACAGGATTGAAAGAGAGCAGCAACGTGATCAGCAGCCTAATATAGAATTAGGTTATGATTCAATGCCTGTAGTTGCAGAATCAACAGACGTGACAAACATTGTTGATAGCAGTTTTGATAATACATTTGATTTTCAAATTAAAACACCCCAACAAGTTAGAGCTGAACAACAGGCATTTGTTCGAAGTGCAATGAATGAGTATTACACAAATAGAGTTTTGTGGGAAGATGAATTAGGGCTGAGTAGAGATGATTTTATTAATCCGGAAACAGGAGATTATGACGATGTTGCATTGGTTCAAGCTATGTACGCACCAGAAATGCAACAGAAAAAAATACAAAACTTCCAGGCACAAGAGCAAAAGATATGGGATGATATGCCATGGTACAAAAAAGCTGGACAGCAAGTTGTAGCATTTATGGATGATCCTATATTAACAGGATCTCAATGGATGCAAGGAGAAGGTGCAATGGTTGGTCAAGAAGCTTGGCTTAGTGATCCAGAGAAAGCACAACAGGTTGCAGACAGATATGGAGTAACTACTCAAGATCTATATGATATTTCTGGAGATTCAGAGTCATGGATAAATGACGCTTTTAAAGTATTTAATCCATTACATTATGCAACTCAAGCAGGCGTTAGTATGAGTGATGCTGCTGATGATTTTGACAAAGGTGAATACGCTGAAGGATTAAAAGATTTAGGATATGCCGGTGCTAACCTTATTGGTGGTATTACTGGTGCTAGTGAACTTACAGGAGCGTCAAAAATGCTTGGTTATGCAACAGCTAAAGAGCTTGGAGTAAATCAAGTTTTAAGAGGAGTTGCTAAACCTAGTCAATTATTTAAAAGAAAAGATCTTGTTAGACTTACAGGAAAAGAATCATTACAAGAATTAAAAGATAGAATAGCTAGTGGACAATTTAATCCTTCTGATGCAATGTGGCAACAAGCATTAAAAAATAATGATGAACTTGCTAAATACGCATCTCAATATGGAGATAATTTAATGTATCAAGCAACTCCTTTAACAGAGGCCGCAGCATCTCAGTACAGCTTAGGAAATTTAATGACTCGTGCAAATAAAGGAAAAAGTCTTCCGACAGGAATTACAAGAGAAGCTGTAGAAGACGCTGCAACAAAATCTATTCCGTCAAGAGCAGAAATGATGAGTAATCCTGAATTTAGAAAACACTATTTAAGTTTGCCTTTAAACCAGAGAATAAATGTAAATCAAATGGTTTCTCAACCTCAAAATTATTGGCAAAACTCATTACTCCAAATAGACAATAAAATTGTAAATCCTGGTCTTAAAGACGCTTTAGGAAGAAACATGTTTAATACTGGAGAGTATTTGTTACCAAGAAAACTTGACGAATTTACTGCAATAGGTAGTCGATCAATTGATGATATTTCAGCAGGAAGCTTAATCACTCCTACTCTTATTCAGGCTGAAAAAGTTGCCGCACAAAAAACGGCAACAAGGGCTGGATCTCAAACAATTGCAGAAAGCAAGGGAGAAGAAGTTCCTGTTGAAGAACAACCAGCAGAACAACAAAAAGTACAGTCTGCAAGTGTAAATACTGATGCAGTTCAAAGTCCTGGTGAACGTGGATTGATAAACTATATGCAGATGCAAAAAATGTTTGGAGGTGCTGGATTTAAATAAACTATTAAAAAATGCCAACTAGTATAAACGAGTTTCATAAAGGAGATAATAGAGATCTTGATTTATTGATCATACCAAAGGATACTTCTAGGAGAATCCAAAACATGCGTTATATTGAGGTTGATGGAAAAACTGCCGTTCTTACTAATGTCGGTGGATCCGAAGCAAAATTTAGTTTAGAAGATGGTTTTGTTCCTGTTGGAGTTTGTGAGTATAACGGTGTTGCCTATATAGCATCAACAAACCCTAGTACTGGTCAAAGTGAAATAGGATGCTATCCTGCACCATTAGCATTGGTAAATCAAGATTGTTCTTTCTCGGGATGGGGAACTGCAAAACAATATTCCCCACTCTTTAATTTTACAGGACCAAATACACCTAGAGATGAGAACTCACTATCTCAATACTTTAGAACAGATTTGCTAGGTTTTGATTGTGAAAATCAAGTTGAGATATTTGCAAGAGAGGATTACGATGGATCTGTAAGCTTATATATGGCTCAGAAAGGATTGCCGGTTAGAGTTTACAATACTGGTTTTGATCAAGATGGAAATTGTACATCATTCAAAAGAAGGTATTGGGACAACTCATTTCCAAATGCAGTAAACCTTTTGCATGAATCTGATATACATGCTGATGTTTCTTTTCAAGGCCTTGGACAGGCTGGAAAAACTCGTGCAGGAAACTGGATATTTTTTGCTAGATACTCAACAGAAAACTTTGACAAGACTTCTTTTTTCACTGAGACAAATGCAATACAAATAACTCAAGGAACTTATTTGTCTGAAGGTATTAGACATCATGGTGATGAAGGCGGCAAAGAAACCAACAAAAGTATAAAGCTTAGGTATTCAAATATTGATACAACATATTCTTATCTAGAGATAGGCTACATGTACTACTTTAGTGACACAGTTGAATATGGAATCATAGATAAGCTTTATTCAATAGATCCAAATTTATCTACTCTTGATATAGAGATTACAGGATACGAAGGAACTTTTGAAACTGGATTAGATGAAATAATAAAAACCAAACCTCAGTATGATGGTGCTTTAACGCACACTCAATTAGAGAACAGATACTTTGCAGGAAATCTTTTTGATACTACAGACTATGGTGACGAAGCAATAACAGATCTATTTAATTTTGCTCAACTGATTGTTCCAAGTCACAATGCTACTTTGCAGTTACAGCATAGAAATGGAAATGGAGATGTAGGAATCTATAACAACGAAATAAATGTCTATAATAGAACTGGATATTTTAGAGGTGAAGCGTATGCTTATGGCATTGTCTATGTTTTAAAGAACGGAAGAGAGACACAGGCATTCCCAATTGCTGGTCGTGATGATTGGAATCTAGGTGGTACGCCAAACACAAGTGGTGTTTATAGATTTCCGAACATCAACGTGTCTCCAACAGTTTCTGGAAACTTAATTAATGTAATGGGTGTTCAGTTTGACGTTACAAATGCTTTTGCATCTATACCACAATACATTTTAGATAATGTAACCGGATTCTATATTGTAAGAGCAGAGCGTCAAGAAACACTTCTTTATCAAGGATTTACATTACCATGCTATAATGCAGCTGATGGTGCCTCATCAAGAGGTCTTTACTTTTTGATTGGTGAATATCCACAAATAGAAAAAAGAAATGAGGATGTAGTTCCAATGTTTGAAGAAGAAAAAGGAATATTAAATCAACCTAATAGAATAGCTTCTTTTCCTTATCAAACAAAGTATGACTTTAGTGACCTGTTTACTCAGGTGTTCACTTTTGTCAACCACATTAAAAGACACACTCAACAGGTAGAAGGCAAATGGGGCTTTCATTCATCTGATCATTTCTTTGTAAAAACACTTGGGATACCAAAAGCACTAGTTTATCCATTTGGAACAATTGATTTTCAAAGATTTACTGATATAGATCCCAGTAAAGAGGATTATTTTTATCAAGATCAAACATATAATTTTAGTACTGGGATAAAATATCTTCATGATGTTCATAATATAGCACCATGGGAACAAGCCAACAACAATAGCTATACATCTTATTTTAATCAAGGATCAAGAAATGATTTCGATTCAATGTATTACTTTTTAGCAGAAAATTTAGCTGATACCAAGTTTATTGAGTTGATTAATCTTGAATCGGCATATATGAGCTATATAGGCATAGATGCAGACATTCAATACGACTATAGAATGATTAACTTGTATAACACAAGTGTAGATCCTGCTAGTTTTGATATAACAGACTTGTATGATGTAAAAGCAACAACTTACTTTAAGATATCAAAGTATTATCGTATAGCTGACGTTCAAGCTAATAATGGACTGATTAATGATCAAATATTCTACAAAGGAGATTGCTTTTTGCAAAGAACATGGCACAAGCAAATGTACAATCCTAAGTATGGACCAGGAGTAAAAGACGACGGAGGAAATATAGCTGCTGGTGGTATAGACATTGGATTGTTTGATGGCTTAATTGGAGAAAGACTATATTCTTTTGGTGTTTGCTACTCTTTTATATCTGAAAACAAAATAAATACTGAGATGAGATTGGATGATTTCATCAATAAGTTTTATCCAGGTTCATATGCAGATGTTTACGAGCAAGCTGTAAAAGACATTGAAAGAGAGTCTGAGTTGCTTAATCCGGGTTATAATAAAGTTCTGTCAAGCAAGTTTTATAATGGTATAGATTTAGAGGTACCTTTCTTCCCGGAAAACAAACCTGTTGGTATTATGTTTAGCAATAAGCATAGACCAGGATCATTCTTAGATGCATATCGTGTTATCGATTTATCTGCACTGAAAGAGTATGATTATAGAATGGGTGAAATAAAATCTCTACAGGTTTTAAATAATGCATTGTTTTCTATTCAAGAAGAAGGGGTTAACAGGCATTTTGTAAACGAAAAAGCTGTACTTAATCAAGGATCATCTACAGGTGAGTTATTACTTGGTACTGGGGATATACTGGATTCTAAACATCAGAACTTAACAGACTATGTTGGATCTCAGCATCAGTGGTCAATTGTTTCAACAGAGATTGCAATATATGGTGTTGACTTTAATAAGAGAAAGATTTGGAGAATGAAAGGTAATATGCAAATGGAGGTATTGTCCGACATGCAAGGTTATCGATCGACACTCCACGAGCTTTGTGAGTTTAATAATGACGAAAGTGATCGTGTTGAATTCTTTTTAGATAACCCAGTTTGTAGAACTGGTATTACTAGTGTGTACGATAGAAAACATCAAGACATATATTTCACTTGGATATATGGAAGCCCTGAAAGACTAGATGATTGCTCTATAAAAGATGTTGGAAGAACAATAGTATTTAATGAACTTCAAGGAGCTTTCCATGGTGAAAGAACAGCTGATTCAGCAATGAGGTTTACAATCAATGAAGACTTCTTTGCGTTTGGTAAATTGTCATTTCCTAGTATGAATCCGGATCCAATTATAACATCAGTTGGTTATTTGAAAGACATCTATGAAATTGCAGGAAACGAAAATGCAACTACATTCTTTGACAATGATGATCCGGATTTATGTTTTGTGGAATTCGTAGTTAATGAAGCAGCAGATATTACAAAGGTGTTTGACAATCTAGAACTAAGTACAAGCTCAGATAACATTTATCGTGTTGTTTACGAAACACAACATCAGATATCAGAACACTTTCCTTGGATAGAAGGAACAGAAGCTAGTTATTGGAGAGATCCTGCATATACTGAAAATTTATGGAAGCTTCCAATAATAAGAACTCAAGACTTACAAAATCCTACAAATAATATATACGACGTTGACAGTAGATTCCGTGGTAGGTGGATCAAAATTCGAATAGAATGGAAAACAAAAAGTCGTATCTTTATCAAATCAGTGTTGACTCATTTTAGACAGTCGCACAACTAAAAATTAGAAATTATGCCTTGGCCAGCAATAGCAGCAATAGCAGGAAAAGTATTAGCAGGCGGAGCCGCAGCAGGGGCTGCCGGTGGAGCCGCAGGAGCAGGAGCCGCAGGAGCAGCCGGTGGAGCAGCCGGTGGTGGTGGAATGTTAAGTGGACTCATGGGTGGAGGCGGAGGCGGAGGCCTTATGTCCAAGATGGGTGGAATGATGGGCGGAGGTGGCTCTGGTGGTGGAGGAGGTATGTCAAAAATGATTCCTCAAATTGGTAAAAGTGTCATGGGAATGATGCAAAAAAACAAAAACCAAGGCCATACAGCACAGAGATCTACACCGGCTAATCAGTACTTAGGAAATCAAACAGCAACCGAAACAATGAATGTTGCTAGAGGAGGAAAGATTAAAAAACCTTCTTATCAGATGGGCGGAATAAGTCCGGAGTTTTTTGATTATCTAGGAAAACTTACAGGTCAAGGACTTCAAAATGCTGGACAGACAATGAATTATGCTGACACTCAAGGCATACAAAATGCAGTTCAGGGTGCAGAGCAATCAGAAATACAATTACCAGAAAACTTTGGCCAAGCTCCTGAAGCAACAGGTAATGTTGTTCCTGAGTTGGGTGCAAATCAAGGGCCTAAAGTTTTAGGATCTCCTGCTGCAATGGGAGCACAATCTCAAAACTTAGGAGAGCCTATGCCTGGTCAAGAGAGTCAAATGGAGCAAGTTGTAAACACTGAAACTCAGCAGTTGGAGCAAATGCAAGCAGAACAAGATGCAAATAGTACAGGTGATGCAGCTAAAGGTGCTTTTGATAAAGTTAAATCAGGAGATGTTATAGGTGCAGGACTTATGCTTGCAGATCATTTTATAGGTAAACGCTCTGCAAGAAGAGAAATGGTAAGACAAGAGCAAATAGCTGAAGGTTTACATGATCAACAACAACAAAGAGGTTCTGTTTACGCAAACCAAGGAAGTGTATATTCAGCAAAAGATGGTGCAGCAATTCCAGGAAAAATGAAACAAAACAATAACTTAACTAATATGATGAACTATCGAGCAGGGGGAATGACTCCAGCTGATAGAGTTCCAAGATCTGAAAGAGTTGAATGGGGTGAATATTGGGATAGTAAAGATACTCGTCCTGAAGGAAACTACCAGCCGGCAATGTCTAGAGACAGAAAAGGTGCAAGAGAGATTAAAAGAATGGTTAATCAAAGAATCAGACAAGGTTATGTTGATTCTCAAGGCGTTGACTATGGCCAATTCAAAAGAGTAAAAACAAAAGATTTTATGGCAGAGGCCAATGTTCCTTCTTTTGAAGATGGTGGACTTACAAAAGAAAAGACTCCGGGAAGTAATATTCCAACTGTTACAGTTCCGTTGCCTGATGGGAATATGTTTAGACCTTCTCTAAACTCTAGCCCTAATTTTGAAGAACAGAATATGCTTGGAATGATGTCTGGTGGAAAGATGCCGTATAAGAAAGGTGGAATGACTAAAAAAGGTTGGTGCTAATGGGATCTCTATTTGGAAATATGACTAAACGTGGTTCTTACGGAATTGTTCCGGGGAATGGAAATCCTAAAGCAGACGATAAACAAATGAATGCTGGTCCGGGGCATGTTGTGCCTCACGAGAATGTTGAATCAGTTAAAAAGATTGTTGCTGCATTAGGTTATGATCCAAATCAAAAAGTTAGCATGAACCAAGGCGGAGGATCCGGAATGGATATTAATATTTCATCTAAAGAGTATTTCCTGAATCAAGAACAAGTTGATAGAATGCAAAATGAATTGGGAATAGATCCAGAAGCTCTTTCTCCAAATTCTCCATACAACAAAAGAGTAAAAGGTGGAACCACTAAACAAGTAAAGGATATGGTAGATAGTAAATTATATGGGCTGATGATGAATAACAATAATCAGTATCCTTCGTATCAAAATGGTGGTGGAACAGACGTTCCATTAGAGTTTGTAGCTGCATTAATACAAAATATGTATGGAGACAACGATCTTACTGATGGTGCAGTTGAAGGTGCTCATAAATTAGCTGGAAGAGAATGGCCTAAATATCTACAAGGAAATAGTCAATACCAGTTTTTAGAAATGGATCCATCAATAATGGCTCAATATCAAAATACTTCAACATCACCAACATCACCAATATCACCAACATCAGAAGAAGTAGCTGAAGGAGAAGGAGTGGGTGCAGCTGGAGTAAATGCCAATACTCCTACCATGGGAACTGGAGATCCAAGTATTGCAGGAAACATGATTCCAGGAGTTTACAACGCTGACAATATCGATGATCTTGATTGGTCTACTATTGGAGGCGGATGGTCTGGATTATCTCCTGAAGAGATTGAGCGTCAAAAGGAACAGATACGAGCTGGTAAGCGTGGTTTCGATTTGAGAGATCCTGATAATCCAATCAACTATATCGTTGGTAAAGATTTGGATCCATATCACATGCAGATGCCTGCATCTCTTCCAACATGGGAGGAAAAAACAGGACAGCCATTACGCCTTTCTGACGATGCATTCACTAATCGTAATAATTATCCAGGTGGAAAGTTTCCAGAGGGTCATGAACTATACGATCCGGAATTAGATGCCGAATTTAAAGATCCAACAGATCCTAGAGATACATCTAAATTTGAAGAACAAAGTCCAGAAGAAAAAGCTTTGGCTGGGTTAATGGAGAGAAGTGAAGCTTTGACTCAAAGAGAGCAATTGGCAAATGCAGGGATGGGGCTTTGGAATCTTAGTCGTCAATACAAAGATCTTCCTGATCCAATTCGAGTTCGTCCTTCATCTACAAGGATGGACTATGAGACAATGAAACAAGATGCTGAAGCAGACGTAAGTAAGCAAGCTAGATTGGCTCACTATATCAATAAGCAAATGGGGGGATCTCCAGTTGGTACTACAGGCATTAGTGCAAATCAGATGGACTCTCAAAACAAGATAGCGTCTTCTTTATGGACAATGCAAAACCAGCAATTAAATCAAGACAGAGTAAGAGAAGATCAATACAATTCTACTTGGCTTGGTCAGAAGATGCAAAGAGATATGCAAAATGAAGCTGCTAGATCTGCGTTTGCAGCAGACAAAGGTGAGAAGATTGCAGGAAATGTTCGTGAGATATTTGACGCAGAAGAAGCTGGACTATACAGAGATCAAGGATTGATTAATGAAAAGTCTTCTATGGATATGGATATTGCATACATGGATTATAAATCTTTAGACAAAGCTAAAATGATGGCAGGAAAAGATCCTAACAATCCAAAAAGTGGGTATTTATCTTTTTCAGACTACATGAAAATGACTGAAGACGAAAGAAGACAGCTAGGCGAATTATATTCATCTTAATTTTTTAACTTTGAGGTTATGGCGTTAGTAAATTACATGGGTGATGCACCTGGGACAATGGCTTATCAAAGAGCTAGGGCTAGACAGCCTTTAGGTTTTACAAGATATAAAAAGCCACAAGACGCTATGCCTGGTATGCCCGACCTGGAAGTTGAAGGTCTTCCGGGAGATGGTCAATGGATGTATCAAAATCAACTAAACTATCAAACAGGACTAAAGTCTCTTTATAGTCAGTATGGAGGTGAAATGGATTGGGTTCAAGCAGATCCTAAATATAGGCAATTGGCAGGAACTCAAAACTATTATGCTTACAATAAACAAGCCTTAACTAGAAATTTAGAGTTAACAAAAGCTAGAGATATTGCTTTAAGAACTTATGGTTCCGGGCAGCAACAAGGCCAGTATGAACTGAGGGATGTTGGTGGTGGTAACTATATGATGAAGCAGTGGAATCAGGACGATAAAGGAAAAATTACTGGTACTACAAAAAAGGAATACTTAGAGCAAAGAGTAAATAACCCTAATCTAGGATATCATGATGATGGAACAGTAGGTTTAATGCCTATTGATTATGATGAAGGAACTGGGGATATGGATAAGTTTAACGCCATGATGAATGCTTACTTTAGCGATCGTGGTATTAATAGTAGTGCTTGGGACAATATAACAAAGGTAACCCAAGACAATACATCAAGTTTTGGCTTTGGATTAGGTGAGCTTCATCAATCAGGAGGACTTACAGCAAACAACTATGAACAAGTTAAAGCGGCTGTTGACTATATAAGAAAATATGGACTAGATGAAAATCATGAATACTTTCTGCGTCAAGAAATGTTTGATGCGTATCATAGAAATCGTTCATTTTCAATGCCTAAACTAAATGATGATGGTAGTTATTATAGAGATGAAAATGGACAACTAGTTTTAGAAAATAGAAAGTTTACATTTGATGAACTAAATGATCCTGATAAAATTCAAGTTGCTGAAGAGTTTTATTTTGCTTCTAGAGTTGGTGACTATGCAGAAAAACTAAAACAAAAGAAGACAGAATCAAAAAAGAGAGATGAGTGGGCTTATCAAAATTATGATCCTAAAACTGGTCAAGTTCTTCAAGATCAAAGTCAATTTATGTATGCTAATATTTCGGAAGGGGCAGGACCAGAGACAGATCAAGTTGGTGTAAATAACTATACTGAGAGTGGTGAATATGTAAATGGAAAAGAGATAGTACTTAAAGATGCTTATAAAACTGATCAGTATAATTGGCAAAACTTTGGACCGTATTTACAGCAATTTCAAGACGCTTTTGTTAAGGAGGATGGAACTACAACAATGTACGATTTAGCACAAAATGGTCAGTTAAATTTAGATGGATTGTGGACAGAATATACAGCAGACGAGTTAAAGCGAATGAGAGTTGTCGGTGTTAATAACCTTACCTTGATGAATGGCGATGAATGGACTACAAATGATCTTGGTAATCGTGTGAAAAAACAAGAGTGGGTGGCAAACTGGAAAGTCTTAATCAATGAAGACGATGATCTAGTAGAGGGTGGAAAGCTCATGGCTTTTGATGGTACTGAAGGTGTTGGAGAAATAAGACCTATAGTTAGTGGGCAAACATCTCATGGTGAAGATTTTGCAGCTCATTTAATTAACTGGAGATTACAAGATGAGCTTGAAGGATCTTATGGTATAACTCTTCCAAAAGAAGGTCAAGAATGGAAGCGTGAGTGGCTAGAAATCAATCTAGGTTCTAATATGACAAATTCAATGCATTATGCTGATTTAGCAAATCCAAATGCTAGTAGAGCTAAAGGTGCTGATATAAACATAGTTACATCAACAGGAGATTACGCTAGACAAATGAGAACGGTTAAGGACATGTTGGGTAGCGATGAAGGAATAGATCAACAAGCAACAATGCCATAATCTTTAAGAATGAAAAAGAAAAACGAAATTGTAGTTAGAAAAAACTATCAAGGAGGCGGTGATACAAATCCAACGCCAGCAGGAAACAATACTGGTGGAAACGGAGGAAATCAAGAAGCATTAGTTGGATCTTCAGATCGTGATTATTTTACATACAAAATGTATGGGTTGGATGATGAAAGAATATACCGAAAGGTAATGAACGATCCAACAATAAACGTAACTCTAGGAGATAAAGAATTTGCTAGAAAAAGCTACAATGAGACTGCAAAAAAAATAGGAATTAAACCTAGTGATGCAGATTTTGAACAAAGATATGAAACATACTCTAATCAATACAAAAACTATAAACAAGGTGTTTATGACAATGGTCTTGGTATAACTGACCATTTAAGAACATGGACTTCACCTTGGGCTGAATTAAAAGATCCAGGAGGATATCATCAGCCAAGAGTTTATAATATTTTTGGTCGTGATACCAGATGGAGGTTTGATCAGACTGGTAAAGTTATTAGACAAAAAACAGATCAGCAGTTAGCCTATGATATGGGTTACTATCTACCTATTGTAAATGAAGGTGATGAAGATAGTGGCTATGATCCTAATAAGCGAAACTACAAAACTATAGTCACAGAAGATGGACAGGAAATAAGAGTTGGTGACTTAGACAAAGATGGTGATGAGTGGTTTGGCCCTTGGGGTGCAGGTCTTTTTCCAGGTCCAGAATCAAATACAGTTCTTATTGTCGATTACGATGGAGAAGGTGTTCCTGTTGCTAGAGAAGTTTCTGCTCATGATGATGTGTATAATTCTGATGCTATATTTGCTTCAAATGGTCCTAAAGCAATGTATTCTACATGGTATGAAAACCTTTGGGACCAGGTGGTAGTTAATACTTTAGCTCAAATACCTTCTGGTATTGTTGGTTTAACTGACTGGATTAATGATGTTTTACAGAGAACGAATTCACAATATGGAATATACACTTTTAGTGGAATAGATCATGTTCCGGGAAGAGATGATGATTTTTTAGATCAAGGCGATAAGTATTTTAAGAATTTAGCTTCTTGGGCTTCCGTAAGTACTCCTCAAGATGTTTTAGATGTTTCTTGGAATGATAATGGAACTGCATTGGCATGGCATTCAGGTGCTGTTATTGGCCAAATTCTAGAAATGGTTATAACAAGAAAATTACCTACAAAGTTGGCAGCAGCTAGGGGTGTTACTGATATAGAAAAGTTACATAAGCTTCAAAAACTTGGAACAAGACTTGGTGCAGGATTAATGGCAATTCAAGCTGCTGACGGTTTAAAAAGAACCGGTTACGAAATAGGTCTTACTGAAGATCAGCAAACACTTCTTTATGGTCCTATGCTTGCTACAGCATTTGCTGTTGAAAGGTTTGGCCCAAACATCTTGGATGATGGGTTACAAAGATTTTTAGTTAAATCTGATGCTGACGAACTTATCAAAAGAGAAATTATTGATATTGCAGCTGGTTCGTTTGGAAAAACAGCTAAGGAGTTGACAGAAGAAGAAACTAAAGCTGCATCTAAGATGTTAGTTAATAGGCTTTTAGGACACAGTAAAAACTTAGGAAAGAAAACATGGGAGCTTACTAAAAGAGGTGGTTCATACGCTTATGAAAAGATGCCAACCTTTATGAAGGCAGCTTTAGAAGAAGGTACTGAAGAAGTTATAGAAGGAAGACTTGAAGGTGCTTACACTACTATTAATGATTACATAGTTAGCTCTCAAAATAGAGAGGCTAGAATTAAAGCCGATCGATATAAATACGAAGCTAAAGACGGTAAGTATTACGAGTGGGATAAAAAACATCAGCAAAGAAGAGAAATATCTAAAGAGACTTACGAGAAAAATGTAAACATGATTGAGAATATACCAGAAGGCGGTATGTTTAATTATTACAATCATAACGATGGTTTCTTTAGTAACTACTGGAATAACACTAAAGGAGAGATAGCACAAGAGTTTTGGCTTGGTGCTATAGGTGGTGGATTTATGGGTAGTATTCAAGGTATCACAAATGCCATGAATGGAAACACAAGCACAAGACCTACAAGAGATGGTATGATTGCTGACTTTATTGTTTCAGGAAATCAAGATATTCTTTACAAAAAAGCTGATGAGGCATTTGGGAAGGTTCAAGGAACAATGGGTACATTTGGTCCTACAGATGTTACTAGTGATGGTAAACTAGTAGATGAGAATGATCCGAACTCAATCAGTATTCATGAAGAGAATTACAGAATATTTAAGCAAGAGCTTGATGAGTCTGTAAAGCTTTTTGAAACCATCAAAAAAGAAATAGCAAGACAAGGCGAAAAGAATGGAAGGCCTAATCCTAGAATCATTGAAGAGATGATGTCTAACATGGAAGGTAAAGCATTGCTTAGAGAAGCCTTTGAGTATCAGAAGTTTTCACAAGGCTTACAAAGAGAGATAGAAGCCTTAAATAACGAGATGGCTGAAAATGTAGGGAATGCTGAAAAAACTGCTGAGTTAGAAGAACAATTAAAAGATCTACAAAGACAGAAAAAAGATCTATCACTTCAATTAAAAGAGATTACTTCTGGACGAAGAGTAAAAGAAAATCAGGTTAACACTCATTTAAAGCATTTCAGTGCTGAAAATGATACATATATGGTTGCTCCTGATGGATCTAATCATGTTCCTCCTGCGACAGCAATGGATGATGTTCATAAAAGATATGATAGAAAACGTGCAGAAACTATTGAGCAAGTAAAAGAAAGATCAAAGCAGCGTAAAGAATTTGAATCAAAAGTTCTTGCTGATGACTTTATGGTAGATCCAGATATTTCTGGTCAATATGCTGAAGACATTGGAGATTACGACACTGCTTTAGGTAAGATTGCAGATTTGCAAAGAAAAGCAACAGATCTTGGAATAAGTGAAGCAGGAAGAGAGAAGTTAATTAAAGAACTTCAAGCAGAAAAAGAGGCAATTCTCGAAAGCATTCCAGATAGCTCTGCTTTAGAACCGACTGAAGAAGAAGTTGCTGCATTTAAAGAGCAGGAAGAAATAATGGGTATGACTGCTGAAGATTACTGGATGGGTAAACTTGAGCAAGCTCCAGCTGGTTCCGCAAGAAACAGTGCGTTTAAGCTTTTGAACGAAATAGACAATACTATTAAGAACTTTGAAGCCTCTTCTGAGGTTAAAGTTGGTGATAATGTTCAGTGGAAAATAGATGGTAAAGAACAATTTGGAGTACCAAGAAAAGTTCAAAGCATTGAAGATTTTGACGGAGAGCAGTTTGCAATGGTTGAAGGTAGGGAAGAAGCAATTCCTTTATCTCAACTAAGTCATTATGGGAAACCACAAGGAATAACTCCTCAATCTCCAGTTGAATTCAATGAAGATGATTTCAAGTCTCTTTATTATGATACATATGTCGATCGACAAGGTAATGAGATATCGATTACTGAGTCTTTGAAAGATTTAGCATCAAGAACACTTAATGAAGAAGATCTACAGAACATTGAGCTTTTAGAGCGTTCTATTAGAAATAACTCATATGTTGTCAATGCAAGTAGATACATGTCAGAGGTTGGTAAACAACATGACATTGGACACTTAAAGCCAAGTGCTGAAGCCGAGATAACAGATGCTCAGGCAAAAAGAATCCAAGAAGAGTTAATGGACAAAGCAATTCTTTTGGAGTCTTTAAAAATTAAGCAGGGATTAGATGTAAATGACAAAAAGAATAAAGAGTCAAGACTAAGACTAAATGACTACAAGATTAAGAATGACATCATAAATATGATTACTGCTCTTCCTAATCTTGATAAAGAAGTTTACGAAGGTATTGAAGCGAATCAAGCAAGAGTTAGAGATTTATTAAATGAAGCTGAATCTTTTTATGCAGATAATGGAAATTATCCGATAGAAGCTTTAGACCAGGCTCATAAAATCATTGTTGATATTGAGTCGGATCTACACAACTTCTTAAAAGGTCAAGACTCTAAAAAGGTCGCTAAAGAGTTAACTCTATACTTTGAAAAGTATAAGAGTGCTAAAAAGAAAAAGTTAACTTACTTAAATGCTGATGAGTTTACAGATGCAAATTATGATGATGCATATACTTATCAGTCTTTTTCTATGTCAACACCGGAAGGTTTAATGACAGATAGTTTAAGAGCGAAGCAACAATTTGCAAGAGTTTACTTCCAGAACTACATTCAGAATATAGCAAGACTAGACTCTAAAAGTTTTTATTCTAGCTTCCAAGAAGCTGTAAATCAGATAAGACAAGAATCTGGAGTTCTTCCTTCTTTTGAGCAGATGGAAGTTATTAAGCATGTGTATGGGTTATTAGTGAATCCTGACAATGCTATGTTGATGGATTTAGAGGAGGCTATAACTGGACAGTCTAAATCTGATAAGACATCAAGACACATGATCAATGACTTTTTAAGTAGGTCATTATTTGTTCGTGGTTTTGCAGGAACTGGTAAAACTTCATTGATAATAAAAACAGCTTTATCAATGTACTCTAGTTACAAGGGAAGAAACTTGAATATCGATCTTTCAGCACCTAGTACTGAGTTACAATCTGCTCTTGCAAGCAATATGATGTCTATCAGACAAAATGGAACGGACCAAGGATACAATATTAATCAGCTAATAGATCGAATCAACAATAACATAGAATCATTTAAGAATACTGACGTTATTGTTATTGATGAAGCCTCTAGTATTAGTACACCTGAATTTAAAACACTAGTGGCTGCGTTAAAAGGCCAGAATGTAGCAAAGCCAAAGGTTATATTTTTGGGTGATCAGTCTCAAATGACAGATATTAATCAGCAGGCAAGAGAGCTTTTAGCTGTTGAAAGAAAAATGGAAAGAACAATGCCAACGACACAGGTATTTAGATCTGGTGCCGCTGACATTAACAACTTCCAAAATGCATTTAGAATAAACATATTTAGTGGTGAAGAGGTAACTCTTCCAAAAGGAACTTATGATTCTGAAAGAAATAATGGTTTAGAATATTTCTCCGGAAGCAAAAGCCAAATGTACGATCGATTTGCAGATGATCTAAACTCTCAAGATAAGTTTAAGCAAACAAATAGTGTCTTGATTGTATATACAGAAGCTGATAAAAATGCAGCAAAAGGATATATTCAGTCAAAAATAAATAACCCTAACCTGAATCTGGATAGTGTTATAAAGACAATGGAAAAAGGTGAAAGCTATGTTCAAGGTTTAGAGTTCCCTAGAATATTTGTAGCTATTGAAAAAGCAGATGCAAAGCACCTGTATAACAGAGCAATGCTTACAGCTGCCACTAGAGCTAAAAAATATGATGATTCTAAAGCTGGATATGCATTAGTTCTTTCTCCTACCGGATATAGCGAAGAGGGTACTCCAATAATAGTAGAGACTTCAACAGCAACAGATGATCAGATTCAAAGAATGGATAACTTCCTTTCTTCTATAACTGGTTCACAAACAAATCCAGTAGGCGAAACAGGTACACCTGGAAACAATGAAGGAGATGGTCCAAAGCAAAACACTAAACTTCAAGAACTTAGTGATGATCAATTCAAAGGAATAAGAAATCAAATCAAAAATGCTAACAAAAAAGGCAAACTTAAAAAGGCACCTGATTTAGGTGCTAAGTTTAAAGTTGGTGGAGTTGAGTTTAGATATGTAATGGATGGAAAAGGTCTTTATTCTGTAACAGAAAGAAAGAACCAAGATCTAACAAATCCAACAAAAGACTTTAATGATAGATCCTACTCTTTAAGAGGTCAAGCAGCACATAAAATAGTAGAAGCTTATTTAACAAGACAAGCACCAGGAAGAAACAAATTGTTTTTAAAGTCTGATAAAGAAGAGATTACAAATCTTATTCAGGCTTATAATGAAGCTGTAGATAAGCACAATAAGAGTAAAAAAGCAAAGCTATCTAAAATAGAACCTATTGGAGATGATGCTGATTCTACATTTGAAAATCATCCATTTATTAATGACGTAATTCAAAATGTTGCAATACCAATTGCTCAGAGACTTACAAAAGGTGGATCCAGAACTCTTCCTGAAACCATTGCTGCTGTTTACATTAATGATGTTGCAGGAACTATTGATATTGTAGATGTAGTTGGTATAGAAGATGGAATACCAGTTCTAGATATTTATGATCTTAAAACACTTACTCCTGGAAGTCACGAATTCTTTGAAGACACCAATGAGGCAGATCCTTTTGAAAAAGGGTTTATTAAGATGCCGGATGGATCTCAAAAATTCAATAATGGACTAAATGCTGCTCTAGCACAATTGGGTGGTTACGCTAGAATACTTACAAAGGGTGATGAAAAGTCTGGAAGACCTGAATATAAGATCCGAAATGTAGGCGTAGTGAAAGCCATGATTAAAGATAATGCCAGTATCGCTAAAGTAGAAGACACTGACTTTATTGTTATGCCTTATGACTCTCAAGAGTTTGCAGAGTATAAAGCATATGGAGAATCAATGGTTGATAACAATATCTTGCCTGAATTTAAAGACAAGAATGTTAGAAACTATGACGATGGACATTCTGACATAAGTCAAATGTTTGTCAACAATAATGATCCAACAACTCTTGTTGAAGTTACCGGTGTTTACAAAGATGTAAAGGGAACTACTTTTTATGAAATCAATCATGATAAGGAAAGTCCATTAACAGAAACTGAGTTTAAGCAAATGTTCTCTACACAGGACGTTACTAGTATTGACACTTTAAACCAGAACGAAGCAAACGGAACCCCTGAAAGAATCTACAAAGAAGGTGCAATGAAGCATGCTGCTGGATACACTTTTGCGTATGGTAATGCATCTCAAAGCCCACAAAAGACTTTTCAAAATACAGGAGTATTTCCTGACGACGCAATAGAATTGACGTTCCGTGGTATATCTAGAGGATTTGAAAAATGGTATGGAACAGAACTATCAGACAAAAGAATTACAGCGTTTAACTTAAATTATGATTCATATGTAGATGAGCAAAAAACAATTGTAGGTACGTTTGTAACAGAGCCAAACAAATCTAACGAAAACTCTAAATATGTCTCTTTAGTTATTAAAGATGATAGGATCTCTGGAGTTTCATACCAAGAAGTTGTACCTGGAGACAGAGCAGGAAGAACGGCTTATTGGGAGATATCAGTAGAAATTCCTTTTGATGCAGAGCCGGCTAATTATCATGCTGGTCTTATTGGTGCTGCCAAGCAAGTATTGTTAGCAGCAAAAAATCAGTATCATCCTGACGGAACCAGAAACCTGAACAAGATCAGAAAGGCAGCTGAATTCTTTGATAAGAACCCGAAAAAAGAAAGCCAACAAGGTACAATTGGAGGAGGATGGGATCTTCAGAATGATCATGTAAACTTTAAAAATGAGTTTATCAAATCAATTAAGTCAAGGCTGAATGATGGGACGGCTGCTCCTGCTGTAAATATAACATTCCACGAAAACATTGAGCTTTTAAATGATGATGGAGAGCCAGAGTTAATGAATAATGTATTGCTAGTCAAGGCAGACTCAAAAACTCTTGGTGAGATGGCAAGGTTCTATGCTGATTCTTATGGTAAGAGCGTTGGAAATGAATTGAATTTTGACCAAGCATTAAAGTATATTCAGGACAACAATTACAATGTAATAGCTACACTTCCGCAACCTGAAATAGACTTTGGAAAAAGAGTTGATGGCGGCCTAAAAACAGGAGAGCCAATTAACTATAAAGACAAAGGTGCTGTAGAAGATCTACTTAAAAAGATTAGAGAAGGATTTAAAGGCGATAAGAATGCACAATCGCAAATGAATCTAAGATCGTTTAATTTAGATCTTGCAGGATTTAGAGCAAAGGGTGCTGGACAGGAGCAAGGGTTTGTAGGTCGTGCAAAACTGAAATCTTTAAGACAAGGTTCTGTTCAGTATGGGGAATACAAGCAATCTTGGACTGCACTTAAAGGAAAACTAAAAGACAAAGGATTCCAGATAGGAACTCCTTATTGGACTACTAATTACAAGACAATAACAAACGCTAAAGGTAAACCTTCAAAGATAGCCACATGGGCTGTAGATGTTTGGAAGGTAGGTCCTGCATTTGACAAGAGTACTATTATACTTCAAAGTCCTGAATATGATTCTAATCACTACAACCTTATTAAGGGTGAATTAAACGATCTAAAGGGAACTGCTTACACTGGTAGGGATGTTTTAAAAACTAAAGCATATAAATTGTTCCAGCAAAACAGAGGATATTTAATAGATCCGGATACAAAAGCTTTCGATCAAAGATGGCCAGAGCTTGCGGAACACTTATATGTCAAGAATGAAGCAGAAATAGGATTACGTGGTGTTAATCAAAAAACCACTCCTGCCGCTTTATTGAAATCCTTAGAATCTGCCTTAGATATAATGGACAAGAAGATTTCTAAGATAATGAAAGGAAAGATTGTTCAGACTGTTGATTTTACTAGTAAGGACAAGAAGCTAAATGTAAAAGCAGAGCAGGAATCACAATTGTTAACAAGAGCAGAAGATGTAAACAATTATGGATTCTATTTGGGCACTGATCAAATTGATGTCTCTTCAATCACTCATTCTAAAGGTGGTATAGTTGATCAAACTGATTCTGACTTCTTGAGAGATCTTGGTAAATTCAATATCGATCCAAATAAGAGATCATTCTCTGAAGTAGAAGCAAGTGAAAACGATGGTGAATATAACCCTGATACAAACGAAGATAATCCAGATGTATTAGAAGATCCGGAAGAAAGAAAAGATAGCTTTATGAAGTTTGCTAAAAACATCTATGGTGATCATGGATTAGCAGACGAAGCTAAGAAACATGTTGCTCAACAGATAATTAAGTTCTCAAACTTTAATAGGGATCTCAATACTCCTGCAATGAGTATTAGTGATACAATAGCAAATGTTGTTAACTGGTATAAGGCTAAGTCACAGATAATTGAGAACAACTATTTTAATTTAGAGCTTTCTGATGGTAGTAAAGATGTAAAAACATATGCTGATGTTAATGGAACAAATGCAAGTAAACTAAAAGGTCAGCAACCATTACTTTACACGGTATATACATTTGGTAAGAACACTGAAGCATTAATATCTTTTATTAACTCTGCTGTTCCTTCTCTAAACTTGTCAGATAAAAAGATTAAAAAGCTTGGTGTATATCTAGCAGAACAAATTCAGGGTGATGATGAAATATTGAAATCTTTAAATGAGACAAGTCAGACCAACATGATGGACAACCTTGATGAAAGAAACTTTACAGATACTCTTTCTGATTTGGTTAAGCTTCATATTAGGCATACACCTTTGAGATATTATACTGATGAAAACACTTATGAAGTAGATTTAGATGGTAGAACTATTGATGAGCCTACAATCTTTAAAGTTCTTTCGGATGCATCTCAAAAAGCTAGATTTGAAAATGAAAACACAAAAGGATTTAATGATCTTCAAAAACTGAAGTATCATTTAAGAGAGATATTTAATAATGCAGGAGTGGGTACACCGACGTACAACACTGTTAGATCTTTTTATGAAGATTACTTTGGGGTTACAGAAGCAGCACAAGGACCTACAGCTGTTAGTGAATATACTGATCCAAGTAAAAAACTTTTAAGTCATGAAGAACTTAGAATGGGATCTATGGTTAATGTTGCTACTGGTAAATCAAACTTAGCTATACTAGGTTATGATCCTGATGTTGTGAAAGCTAAAGGTATAGCAAGTGACAATTTAATAAGTGCAATTATTACTCACTTTGGATCTGTTACCACAAGAAGTACTATCGATGTGTATTCTGATACAAAAAGATACACAGATTTTGATGAAGTTACAGGAGAGACATTTACTACTTCTAGCAAGTTCTACAATGCTAAGAAATCTTCTATGGCTATTGGATCTCACATATCTCAATCTATTAAATCGAGACTAGATAATACGCTTTTCTCTATTGTTGATGGGGAGGTTATGGTTTCTGAAAGGATAAGAGAGAGGTTAGTAGGTAAGAACAATGATATATCTGTAACTTCAAGTGGTGTTACACTTAAAATAAAAGGTGCACCAGATAAGCAAGTAATCAAGTTTGTTAAAGGGAAAAATAAATCTCAAATAGTTTCATTTGAACTTGGTGAAAATGTAAGAACTTCAGACATAAAAACATTGTTCAACCTTTTCAATATTGGTAAACTGGTTTACGACAATGCCATAAATAGATATATGGACACTGTTGAAGACACGGACCAAGATAATCCAGACTTAAAAGTTGATCAAGCTAAGATTGCAGAGATAGCAGGAATGTGGATGCTTACAGCAAAAGAAGCTGTTGATCCTAGCATCTCTATCAGAAGTCTTCTTGAGAAGTATTATGAAGAGAATGCATACAAAACTGAATCTTTAGATGAACTAAATGAAGACTCAACAATAGATAGTGCCGAAATTGGAGAAGAGTTCTATAAGCCTACTGACATGTGGAGACTTACTCAGAACCTTGGTAAAGTTCAGTCAGATAGTGAGCTTGGAAATAACGCCATGTGGTATTACACTGTTGATGGTAAAAAAGTTTATCGAAATGTTAATGCTAGTACTATCGATCGACTATTTCCTAACTCACAAATTAGTGGAAAGAATAGTGGATCCGGATTGAAAGAAATGGTTAAAACAATTATTGAAAGAACCACTTTTGATGAACTATCAAACAATCCAAACTTTGAACTAACACAAGATGAATCTGGAGCTTATGGCTTAGAAGTTTTAAATCCATATCTAAATCCTGAATCAGATTGGGAAGTTGTTGACATGGTTAGAATGGGTGGTCTAGCAAATGAAAGAAATGGATCTAGACACGGAAGACAAATGACTGAGCTTGATTTTGCTGAGTTCGTAATAAATGGTCTTTTTGTTGAAGATGTAGCTAGAGGAAATAGAATTCCGACGTTTAGACTTCCTTATCATAACACATCAAACAAAGCTGGTGTCCCGGTATTTGATATAAAACTACCTAACAATCCATTTACATTAAAAGATGGATCAATAAGTGTCGATCGTCAATGGATTAAGGATAATGTAATCAACATTTTTAGGATCATTAACAACCAGAGAAAAAAGTCAGCATCAAGAATAGTTGACGTTATTGGAAATATACCTGGAACAAAATTACATCAAGTAATAAATGATACTACACTGGACGCACAAAATGCTTCTCAGCAATACAATGAAATTGTTGAGTCGTTTATAGCAGATCCTAATACTATGAAATGGTATTTAGCTGATTTGCAAACAGGTGCTAATCGATTGGATATTGTAGATGCATTTAAGAGATCTGATTTAGTAATAGACAGTGACTATACAATTAGAAAACTAGAGGACGGAAACGAATATGTTTTTGCTGGTCCTAGTGCTATGATGGAGTTTGATAGAGTCTATAACTGGAACAACTTTAGTAGGTTAAAAAGATCAGCTGAGGTTCCAAAAGCCAAAAGAGATCTTGCAGAACTTATTGAAGGTGGTTTTTATGATGAAGAGATTAATGCAGAAATTAATACTGCTGCACAAGCAGGAGTAGATTTGGACTTTAATGCTGCAAAAGATGTATTCTTTGAATCTCAGTTACAAAAAGATCTAAAAGAAAAAGGCATTACAGAAGACAAGAATGTTGATGAAATGATTAAGTCAATATTCTTTAGAACTCATATGGATGCTGCTAACCACTTGAAAAAAGAGGTTAAGCTATGGAGAGAACGAGGAGGAACAGCTACTGATAGAATTACTGAAACTGATTGGGCCTATCCTGATATGACTAAGAAAACTCCTAAAGGTTATACATGGTGGGATGTAAACCCTACATTAGAGTCGTTCTTCTATATGTATCACTTTAATGATTTCTATTTAAGCCAGATTGTTGACGGAAATACTATGCAGTATAAAGGTGTTGACAATTACTTTAAGAGAGGTTCCGGTGCCGTGGCACCTTTATGGGTTGTTGATACGAGTACTCCAAGAGGTGTTGGAATGAATACGAACATTGCGATACTTGAAGATATTTCAACTCAAGAATACGATCAGTTAAGAACTATATTCAATGCCAAATCAACAACAGAAGACACTGATGGTTTGTCTTTTGAAAACCCAATATACACTAGGTTGCTCAAGAACTCTCTAGGGGGTAATGAACTTGGTGTCATGGGTGTAGGTATGGGTAAACCTGTTTACAAGAAAACAGATTTAGCGACTAATGATAGCTTGTATATAAAGTATGCAAGTCTTGAATTGACAGAAGGTATTTTAAGGAACTCTGCAAAAGCAAGAGATTACTTCAGAAAGATGATGCCTGGACCAGTTCTTCAGCAGCTGTATAGATCTTGGGAAAATGGAACTAGAACTCTTGATGAAATTACAGAAGAAGTTATTTCAACAGGAAGAGCTTCAGAAATACTTGGACAAGCAGTATTTAGATCTGGAGTGAAGACAGGTGCAAGAGCAATACAAAATATCGATGATGATGTTTGGAATGTATCAACAACTCTTGATAACAGATTCTTTGGTATTCAGTTAAATGCAGCACAAGATGTTGAAAAGACAGATAAGCAATCTCAGCCTACTCAGCTTTTAGCTGAAATGGGTGTTGGATCTCAAAACATAGAAAGGGTAGGTCAAATAAACAGCTTGAAAGCTAAGATATCTGATGATGCAATCAGCAACATGATGAAAAAATTTGTTGATGAAGGCGGATTAGATCCTGATGCGTTTGCTAATTGGTTGAAAGATATAGGAATTCAGCAGGCAGAGCAAGTTGGAGAGTTAACTCAATACACTGAGCTTTTATTTAAGAGTAGGCTAGATGGTAATATTAGCTTGAACTTACCTAACATGGGTAAGATTAAACAGCAGTTAATTAACCAGGTAACTAAGCATGCAATTAGACCAAAATCAAATGGAGTTAAAATGAGTCAAGCTCCTGCATTCTTCTTTGATGTTTATGAGTCTGAGGATGGTAATATCTATATGGAAAAAGAAGTTGAAAAAGGAGAGTTTGGTGATACACCTCTTACTCAACGTCAGCTTCGTCCTATGGAGTTTTACTATGCTGATCAACCAGGTGTTAAAATAGAATCACTTGAAGAGTTTGATAATGCTGTTGCTGCTCAAAATGTATATGTTAAGCCGGCTGAAATTATTCTTCCGTTAAGTTATATTGATCAGTTTGGATTTAGAGAATACCTTGAAGAGAACCCTGACTTCTCATTAAATGATGCATTCATGTTTAGAAGAGCAGATGGTAAGCTTGTAAACTTGAAAAAGGTTTCTGATGAGGATCTTAAAACATTTATTGAATCTCAATATAGATCAGAGGAAGGCAAGAATGGAGACACATTCATACAGCAAAAATACAAGAGTGCTGAAAAAGCAATAGCTTATGTTCAGAATCTAAGAGAAACTACAAAGCTTGTATTAAACCGTGTACCTACATCAAAGGCTTCTGGTGGTTTTATTGGTGAAGCAATTGGATGGATTAATGATAATGGTAACACTGTTTACACAAGTTCATTGAAGAACATCTTAGATGGTGGTGACTACGATATCGATGCATTGAGCGTGTTCTTTAAGTCTGTTGGAGATACTGGTAGGATTCTAGATAAAGGAGTGAAAGGAGACATGAATTCTCAGTTTGATTTAATGTATGAGTATTATACAGATCCTTCAAACGCTAAAATCTATATGAGTCCTATTAACTTGAATCCTTTAAGAAGACAAGTTGCGGACAAAAAAGCACAAATGGAAAGGTTCCAAAACAACCATCATGATTTCGGAACCAATGCATTCTACTATGACAACATATTTGAAGGAGATAAAATGATTGGTGTATTTGCCAACATCATTAAAAACTTCTCATATACTACACATGCCTTAGAGACATTAAAAGCTCAGAACATTCAGTTAAACCAAAGACTGGCAATAGAAGACATTGATTCTAAGGTAATTGCAGATAGACTAGAAGGATACTTGAATGCTGCAACCGATAATGCCAAAGAACTTATCCTTGGTACTTTAGGTGCTACTATTGAGTCTAGTAACATCATAGGTGCAGCAGCAATGTTAAATTACACTTATGATCAAATAAGTACATTGCTTGATCAAGACTCTGTAAGACAAGTCTTTGATAGAATTAAGTATTCTAGAAGAGTTTCTAGCTTTAAAAAGATGACTATAGCTGATGCTATTGAAGCACAGAGAGAGTCGTTAGAAGGAAATGCACAAGATGAAATGGATGCCATAAAAGATAAAATGGCTCTAATAGAAGCTACACTGGCACAACCAGATAGCATTGTTCCTCCAATATTTGAAGAAGCAGAAATAAAAGAAGATGGTACATACGTTGTGTTGGTTACAGATCGTATGGGGCTTCCGGAAAGATTTGAAACTTATACTCCTGAACAATATCAAGAAATCAAACAGAATATGATTTCTAATATGGAGAATGAGTTAGAGAATCTTAAATCCATAGAAAATGATCCGGAGCCGTACATTAGAGAACAACTAGATCAACTAGGAAGGTTAGAAGATCTGTCTCATTTAGGTGAAGCTGTAATTAGATTAAACAATGTAGTTAAGTTTGATAGCCAGGGTATTCCTGTATTTGATTACAAGTTAAATCAACAATTAGGTCAAATTGAATATGCCCTAAATCAAACTATAGATGATTTCACAAAAGGTAGAACTAATGTAGATCCTAAATTTTGGGAATCTAAAAAAAGATTCTTACCGGAAGAGGACCTTGAAAAGTTGCGATTAAAAGAAGAAGCAATTAGAAGCTACATCGATATACCTGGAATTGTTAAGGCACTGCCTCATGTTGTTAGTTATTTGGATGCGGTCAACAAAATGACTCAGTGGATGGATGTAACTTTCATTAAGAATAGTGAGTTCGTTCAGGGGTTAATGAAAAAGTACCTAAGAGATAACAAACTAAACGATTGGATGAGTGAGCAGTCTTACTATTCATTCTTCAAAGAATTCGATAAGTTTAATGTTTCTCTGTATTTTTCTACTAATTACAACAAGAACACACCTGGACTTACAATGCCTCCTTTGTCTGGTACAAAAGCAGTAGGAAGCTACGATCTTTCTACTACAACAGGAAGATATAGGTTTGGTACAGAGTTCCCTTCTTATGTTATGAAGCTTAAAGAAGATGCTTATGGAAGTCCCAATCCTTCAGGAGAACAAAAGTTATTAACTAACAATGTTTTCTTAGACAACTTAACAATTAGAGATACCAATATAAATAGCGTACTTGAAATTAAGAACGCTAGTAAATTAACTAAAGGTCAGCTTATTGATATGAGGGCTGACTTTGCAAAGCTACCAAGAAACTTAAAAGAAAAGTTCTATGCTTATCAGTTAATGAAAGATGGTTTTAACTTTAAGACAAATACTCTTTACCAAGCTATGGATAATGAGATATTTGTTAGATTCTCTGAATTCTTAGATTCCGTTGAAGAAGCAATATTTGATAATCCAGATCTAACCTTCAAGCTTAACACTCCAGAAGGAACAACTGTTAGTAGATCCTATGAGCGAATGATGGATGTCTTTATGCAAGATGCATTATACAATAGTGATGATAAAGCTCTTCTTCAGAATTATGAATTTAGAGCAAAACTATGGTCTGAAAATCCGGAGCTTGCACCTAAGTTCTTTAAAAAGAATTTAGAACGTAGCCAAGGTTTAGCAGATCATGTTACAATGACAGATCGTGACACTGGTGAAATGTATATGTCAAAAGTTGCACAAACATTTAATAGTTACAATCCATTAGAAAGCAACCTAACAATGGTTGGTAAATGGGAAGGGGGACGTGACTTTACTCTAAAAGGATATCCTCAAGTAATGAAGAAGTTTGGTGATCTTCAAAATTACATTGATGCTGGACAAGGAAAATCAATAAAGATCACTTTCAAAAATAGACCTTCTTATAGATCTGGAATAGTTTATATGCCAGATGGATCTACTATGCATATAGATAGAACTGGAGGTGTAGTTGGAAATACTGTTACTTTACGTCCACACGTCCCTAGTGCTAAAGCAATTGATGAGTATAGATCAAATGACACAAAAGAAGGATTGCTTAGGGCCATACAAGAAAGAACTAAGCATGATGGCCACAGGCTAATTGCAGACTTGCTATTAAAAGCAAATGAAAGTGGATGGCTTGATAAAGGATTAGTTTCTTGGCTTCGTACAGATGAAGACGCTGACTTTAAGGAAAAAGCAGATCAAGGTGCCACAGTTGGAGGGTATTTCAATTGGGGTACTACGGGGATTAAAATTAATCTTGACACTATATATAATGGAAAGGTTAATAAATCAGATCCTAGTCAGTATTCTGAACGAGTTTTCCTACATGAAATGCTACATAACTTTACTGTTTACGCATTAAACATAGATCAAGATATAGATCTTAGTAAGTTTAATACAGCAGAAAGAGCTAGAGTTGAATCAGCATTAAAGTATCAACGTGATATCAAAAAGCTTTATGATCATGTTAAATCAAAAGCTGATGTAAAAGATGCAGAAGGAAATCCTAAATTTGAGAATTATGGATTTAAGAACCTAGATGAATTTGTTGCTGAGGCGTACACAAATGACAACCTACAAAAATTCATGAAGGGTATCGATGGTATTCCTGAAGCTGAAATAGAAACAGAGGCTAAATCATGGTTGAGTAGTGCTTGGAATCAGTTCTTGAATGGAATTAAATCTATGTTTGGTGATGGAACTCCAAATCAAATCAATGCATTAGATCAAGTTATAGGTATAACTAATGACTTTATTCAGGAAGGTAAATATGAGTTTATGTCCGCAATGGATATAAATCAAGACAACAAAATTGTAATAGATCCTAAAGGAGGATCTTATATGATAGCAGAAGCTGAATATGATGTTCCGGAAGCGGCAGTTAGTAAAGACATTATTAACTCTTTACAACCTTCTGGTGTTATCAAAAACTTCTCTGAGTATCGTGTAGATGAATTAATTGATACGATCTATTCAAACATAGATCCTAAAACAAAGACTTACTGGTATAGCGGTGAAAAGTTCTACTTTAAGGACATGGATGAAATGGCATCTAAGCAGTTCATTAAAGAAGAGATAGTACCTAAGTTCACAGAGTTTGAGCAAAAGTACAAGAACACTATGATGGATTGGCTTTCTTCTGGAGCAGAAACAAACCCTGAAATATCAAAAGACTTTTTCCCTACAAAAGATAGAAGATCTAGATATAATGCTGATGTCTTAGCTGAGGTTAAAAAGAAGATGGACTATGATAAGACAGATGTCTTTATGAGGTATAGTGAATTTAAGGACAGTGGAAATCAACACATACCTTATATTGAGGCCTTTGAAGGATATGATCCTATTATCGTTATCCATAAATCAATTGATGACGCAGGAAGATCAATATCTATTTTTGATATCACATCTTTAAGACTTGGTAAAAAGTTCTTGGGTAAAGGAAACCTCTTTAGAAACTTCATGGACGACAAAGAAGCAATGAAAAAAGGTGTTTCTTTTGGTAACAATGAAGGGGATATGAGAAGAATGCTTTTGACTCTACAAGTCATGGCAATGAAGCAGGCAAATCCAGAACTAAAAATAAAGCTAGTTGAAGTTATGGGTGTCCACTCTAACGATGTGGAATCATCTTATGTATTGATGGACAACTATATGGATAATATAAAGGCAATGAGAGAAATTGAGCCTTTGTATGAAGCTTTATCTCCTGAAATCAGAGATGTAATAAATGATGATACTCTTTATGAGGAGGACTATGACCAGCCTTGGTTGTACTCTTTAAGAAGAGAGTATCAGCAAAGACAAGTAGATCTTTCAACTGACAATCCTAATTCTTGGGAGTTTAGAACTATGAAAGGTTCTGTCTCTAGGATAGAAGAGTATCTATCAGGCGTTGGAAGTAGAGAGGATATTCTTGAAATGGTCAAGTGGCATATGCTTAGGTTAGAAAAACAAAAGAATCCAGAGTCTTTAAAAGATGATAGAGAGTATGCTTTATTAGGTGCTACTTTAAAGCAGCTTACAAAAACACCTGTTGCTTTTGAAAGAATCAGTACAAATGACTTGAATCTTATAACATCTTATACCGCAACTACTCATAATATTGAACACGAGATAGTAAATTGGGTTCAAGAAAAAACATATCAGACTTTATCTAAGAATGTTGATACTATTAGTAAATGGCAGAAAAATGAATTTAATCCATTACTTAGAGCTTATGATGAAAGATATTTCTTGAAGCATCCGGACCAAAGAAAATGGAACTTCTTACAAAATTTAGCTGGTGATAAATTCAAGCCTTTATTTAAAACTAGAATGATAAAAGACATCAATGGAAATGATGTAGAAGTAAATTCAGGTGAAATACATTGGGACAAAAATGATCCAGAAACTAAAAAGCTTATTGCTGATGGAACATTAGCACCTGGGGATGTAGAACTTGGTAAGTTTGTAGTTGACACTCTAGAAAAAGAGATGATCAAAAACTTAATCCATCAAAATAGATACTTCAAAAATAAGTACACTGAACAAGATGCTAGAGAGCAGCTTGAAAAGATTTGGAGAAAAGGTATGGTTCCTATGATATCCAAGTCAGTTAATGAAATGCTCATGAAGATGGATACTAAAAATGCTAAACAAGCATATGAGAAGTTTATGTATCAGCTTTCAAATATGGATGATCTTTATGATGAGGCAAATGTAAAGCAATCAAAAGATTCTAAGAAGAAAAAAATACTTACAGAGATGAGTGATATATTCATGAGTCAAACTGGAGTACAATCTGATGTATTTGGATCTGATACTAGAATGAGTATAATGGGTATTGATAAGGCTATTGGTGGTCACATTCTCACTGATCAGTTTGCTAATGAATCGTTAAGTACAAACCTCGAAATGATCATGAATTTAATGATGTCTTCGAGCAATAGAAAAAGAATAGTTGAATCTGAATTGCTTCCGATTATCAATGGAGGTCAAGCTATACTTCATAATGCAGAATTAATGAAGCTAGAAGGTGATCAGGAAAAATCAATTCAATATCTAACAAGCTATGTTAATTCTGTTATTAAAGGTCAAGCTGAAACAACAGATATCAATTTAAATCTTCCATTTAAGGAGGCCCCTGTAAATGTAGATAAGTTTGTAAATCAAGCATTACAAGTAACATCAGCATTTAGTTTAGGATTAAACGTACCTCTAGGTATGACATCTGCTTTAATGAATGCAAACCAATTCATGAATACAGCAATTGCTAATGACATGAGTGGTTCTGGTGTTTATGGGCGTAAAGACGCACAAAAAGCATTAAATATGCTTGCCTCTAAAACTGGTAGAGAACTGTTTGAAGCTATAATGGAGGAATACCAAGTTGCAGACATGACTGAAAGAGATCTTATGCATAACCCTAGAAAAAAGGTAATGGATAAAAATCTATTCACTAGTCATACAATGCACTGGACGAACTGGATTACTGACTATTATGTTAGAGGATTAGCTGCTGTTGCCGCTATGCAAAAAGATGGATCAATTGCTGCTTATTCAGTTAAAAATGGTAAATTAGCATACGATGAGAACTTAGATCCAAGATGGGAAGGTGAAGATGGTCAAGCCATGAAAGAGTTCATAAAAAATAGACTTGTAGAAGACGGGTTTATGAATTCTGTAGATGAGGCTATGCCACGAGGATATGAACTTATGATGCAAAGACAGCTTAAAACAATAGCTGACAAATACATAGTAGGTTCAATGGATGCACTAACCCAAACCAGACTGTCAAGAGGTACTGTTGGAAGATTGTTTATGCAATATCGTTCTTACTTACCAGATAAATTATACAATTACTTTGATGTTGAGAAGTACTCTCCTGTTGAAGGTGAATGGACCAAAAAAGATGGAGAGTATGTTTGGGAACAAAGAATGACAAAAGGCATGGTTAGATCTATGTCAACTTTGTTTACAGAACTTAAAAAGGCCAAGTACAATGGAAAAGAAGCCTGGATGAGTATGTCTAAAACAGATAAGTATAATGTATCACGTTTACTGGCCGATACGGTATCAGCTGCTATCATGTCTTTCATTTACGCAGGATTGACACAAGTAGATTGGGATGACGATAAGAAAGGAAAACAAAACTTACTTCCAGACTCAAGATTCCTAAGAACATTAAAATATGGAGCTTTAGATTTAATGCTTTGGCAGCCATCTTTAATAGCAGATGCTATAGTTAGTGTTCCACTACTTGAAACAATAGGAAGATATTGGGAAGTTGCAACTGGTAGCTGGCAAGAAATAGACAGGTTAGTTCCATTTAGTTCAACTGTTAAAGCTGTAGGGGAGGTAATCCCGGAAGGTGAGGAATAAAGAAATGTGATATGATAATTTATCAAATAACAGATTGCTCGGGAACACAAATCATTTATACATTAAGTGATCTTGCTGCTTCCGGGCTTGGATTAGGTAGCTATTTCCAAACTCAGGAGTATCCTGGCGTTTGTTTTCAAGTTACTCTAATCACTGATGATACTCAATATTCTGGACCTACAGAGAATATTACTCATGTAGGTCCAATATTTAGCAGCTGTACTGATTGTGCTGATGGTACACTAGAAGGATGTACAGATCCTGTAGCGTGTAACTATAACCCTTGTGCGACTATCGATGATGGAAGTTGTACCTATAATAATGTGACAATACGGATTCTTTGTAATGATCCGATTACCACATGCGATATTAATGCAAATTGTAATTAGACATGATAAGAACGTATTATACTACTAGATCCGCAGGAGAAGTTAGAAGATTAGATAATTTTACGCTTCCCTGGATTGATGTTTCTGTTGCAGCAGCAATTGATGGTTTTTTAGATGTAATGGCTTTTCCACAGGATCCAGATAAAGTGATTGCTGTTGGTAGAAACAATCAAATTTACAAATCAATTGATGCTGGTGCAACTTGGACAGCAGCAGGAGGTAACTATGCAACTGCTTACGATGATGAATATCCTGAAATATGGATTGTTGATAATCAAATTTCGTATGTAACGGGAAAAAAGGGTGGTGCTATTTTTAAATCGGTTGATGGTGGTGATAACTATAATATTGTTGGATACGCCACACCAGGAGGTGTAGAAGATCTAAATGCAGATGCAAGTTCAATACATTTCATAAATGATTTAATTGGTGTTGTAGGTGTTACTAAACTCGGTGCACTTCAATCTGAAGTATGGAAAACTACAGATGGTGGATCCTCATGGACCTTATTATATACAGGACTTCAAGGTGGAATTGGAGGTATCTACATTTCTGATAATGAACAGATAATTGTAGCTATTGGAGCAAACAATATATATAAGAGTACCGATGGAGGTACAACTTTTCCAATAGTTCATTCATCTCCAGATCCTGATCTTGACCTATTAAATCACTTAACTTGGAGGCCAGATGGAGTGAACATGTGGGTTACAGGTACGAGAGAACAGTTTTTAAGATCTACTGATTCTGGATCTACATGGACATTTATAGAAGGACCAAACCCATCAGGAGCTAGTCTTGACGCTGCACATTTTTATGATCCTTTAAATGGATATATTTCATTTACTCCTAGTCAGATAGATGTAACAACTGATGGTGGTCCAAATCATAGTGTGTCTGAAGCACTCAGTATTCCTTTGTCTATTTGGACAGAAGAGCCTGCTCCTCTTGATTGTTATAGATTAGATCCTTGTGATCCTTTAGTAGATCCAGTATTGTTGGATGTCCAAGATGGAGTTGGTGTTGATTTAAGCACTGCTATAGGACAGGTAATAAACATGAGTGCTACAAGTACAGGGGAAGTTCCAATTGGATTAACAGGATGTTATACTGTTACTCTTCAAGAATCTTGTGGTGTTAATGCTCCGGAGTGGATTGTCAATTCTTTTACATTAGTTGGTTCAGATTGTGCAAGTTTTGAGCTTGAGACATGTCCGGTAGAACTTCCTTTAACATTAGTTGGAGACACTACCCAGTTTCAAGTTACTGTCGTAAATACAGGATCAGATGCACATGACTTTAGCTTTGCTTTAGGATCGTGCACGACAACAGGGCTTTCAATCATTTCTTCTTCTCCAATTAATGTACCGGCAGGAGGCTCCGGAGTTATTGATTTGGAATACACTCCTACTTTAGCTGAACAAGGAACATGTGAACTTCAGGTTACTGGACCATGCGGAACAATATCGTGTGATATTTGTTTTAGTGCTGTAGCAGTTCCTGCTTGTCCGCATTTCAATATATGCATAACAGGTCCTTCATGTGCTCCTGATTGCATTAAACCTGGTGAAGTAATCTCTTTTGATCTTGGTGGAACTATAGATCCTGCTGCTTACCCAACAGTGATAACATTCCAAGTTGTAAACCAAGTCACTCAAGAAGTGGTATTTACTGTTGATTATAGTGTTGCAAATGACACTGAGCTTGATGCTATTATTATCAATGTTCCTGGTCTTCCTCCTGGTAAATATTGTGCAGAAGTTTGCCTACCGGGATGCAACACCAAGCGTATCCTTTGCTTTGATGTGTGTGAGCCTTTTGATATTTACAAAGACTCATGCAACAATTGGCATGTACATCGTCCTCCAGTGTGCGAAGTAGAAGAATATTTGGTATCTGTAAAACCATTGGAATGCGGAGCACCGGAAGACGTTGTTATTGATGATGTATTATGGGATGTGTCTCAAGACAATACATTTGAATTTGAATTACCTGGAGATGGTATTTACATCTTTGAGATGAAGGATCCTGAAACAGGTGAAGTTGTTCATAGCTTTTCTGCATTTGAAACATGTGCTCTTCAAGAGTGTTATCACATCCTTATGGATAAGATAATGTGCTCTTGTTCAGATCCTTGTTGCAAGCGTTGTGATGGATCACCAGAAGAACATCGTGAGTTTGCACGAATGACTCTTAATAAGTTGGTTCCATTGTATATGACATATCTTGGAATGGCTTATAGAAACAAACTGTACACTGTTGGATCTAAATTAGTTCAGGATGATCACATGTGTTTCTTACATGATGCATGTGCAATCCTTGCTAAGATTCATGATATTATTATGGACTGCGGTTGCCTATGTCCGGAGCAGAAGAACACTGCGACTAATAGAGGTGATTGCTCAAGCTGTTAATTATGACCTGTTGTGAAGAAATAACAATAAATGATGTCTTGTTCCAGAACTATTGGGACAAGATATACCCTATGCTTTCTGATCTTATGTGTAATGCTGAGAACTATGAAGTATTTGGGAATCAAGATGGTGCCACTGAGTCATATGATATGATGAATGATCTGTGGTACATGTTTGTGTATGGTCAAATTGCTTTTTACGAGCAGCAATTAAAGCTAAAGAATATATATCCGGAGACAGCTACTGATTGTCCAGACAAGCTTCCTACTATGAAAGAGATTTGGGACCAGTTTGGCTTTGAGTGTATGACTGAATATTTTAAATGCAAACACGGCATTGATATGAAGGGTATATTATCCAGTGTATTTGGATTAGGTACAAGTATAGGGAAGGGAATCGACTATATGCGTATCGAAAATAATGATGATTGTATTCCACCATTTAAAATTGTTTAGTCATGGCTATCCAAAGTAGAAATTACTTTTTTACACCAACCGTGAATACAGAGCGATTCCTTTCGCAGGATGAGCCGACGGAACAGGTGATGAGAAACTTTGCTGATTCAGTAACATTTAAAGTAGAGGTATCTGATACAGCAACAGAAACACAACAAGGTCTTGTAGAGACTGCAACTCAAAATGAATATGATAATGGTATTGACAATAATGCAAATGGCTTTGCGTTGTATGTTAGACCATCAATGATCAAGACTGCACTTGACACTGTTACTACTTATTTTCAGAATACAATTGATATCATTCAGAATACAATAACAAGTATTCAAGGTGATATAACTAATATTCAAGGGGACATTGTAAATATAGAAAATGCGGCAACGGAAAATATGCCTATAGGAAGTATGATCTTGTATCCTGTATCAACTCCTCCAAATGCTAAATGGTTGAAGTGTGAAGGACAGACTTTAGATAATACATTGTATCCGGATCTATTTGCAGTTATTGGGTATAACTATGGTGGTTCGGGGGTGAACTTTAGTCTTCCGGATCTTAGAAAGAAATTTGTTGCTGGTTTTGATGATGGAGATCCTGAATACCAAAATATTGGTTCAGGTGCTGGTGCTAATAGTGTTACTCTTACAGACGCTCAAACTGCTGTTCCTGCTCACACTCACACGGCATCAACATCATTGAATATTGTAACTGATGGTCAGCACTCTCATGATGCAATAGAATTAAAAGATGCTGGTACTGCTAATGGTGTAATTTCCTTTAGAAGTGTTGATAGTAGTCCAAGTACAGGTGATACCGATGCGATGGAAACTATTCAACCAAATGGTGATCACAATCACGCAGGATCTACAGCAACTACTACAATTGATCCAGTATCAGGTACTCCTGCAAGTGAAGCTCATGAGAACAGACCAGACTTTGTTGCGTTCCCATGGATGATGAAAGTAATGAATTAAAAAATAGAAAGCATGTCTTGTCCAAGTTGTAAAAAGAATAAATGTAATTGCCCTGAACCTATACAGGGACCAATGGGGCCTACAGGCCCACAAGGACCTCAAGGAGGGGTTGGCGATGTTCCAGAACATGAATGGAATGGAACTCAAATTAGGTTTAGAAATCCTGATGGATCATGGGGACCATGGGTAAATCTTCAAGGACCTGAAGGGCCATGTGGTGATGGATCGACAGGAAGCCAAGGTCCACAAGGACCGGCTGGACCAGCTGGACCTCAAGGAACACCAGGTACTCAAGGTCCAATTGGCCCTCAAGGGCCTGCCGGACCACAGGGGCCGCAGGGACCGCAAGGTATTCCTGGTACAGGTGGAGATTTCACTTCTTGGTTTGCTATTGGTGCTACTAATGGTTGGGCTGGAACTTTAGAGTATTGTCTTTCAGGAGAGCATGTAATGTTCAGAGGTGATATTACTAAAGCATTCTTAACAGGTGCATATTCAGATGATCCAATAGGAAATTTACCTGTAGGAGCAAGACCAAGTGTAAAAAGTTATTTCACTGTATATTGGGAGCAAACATCTACTATAACTTCTTTTGCAAACAATGGTGCATGGACTATTGCTATAGACACAAATGGAGACATAACTCTTCTTATTGCGAATACTCCTACAGGAGAAGATATAACACTAAAATTTAGTGTATCTTATAGAGGAGAATTATAAATTAATCACTATATTGTAGTGTTGAATTCTTCTCGAAAGAGAGCGTAAAAACATTAAAGGCCGAGCTATTACTAGACGGCCTTTTGTGTTTTATAGATATTGTTTTAAGCTTTCTGGAATGCTATTCATGTCCATTTCTTTTCCGCAGAATAAGTTTATTGATTGTAAATAGCTATCACTATTTTCTTTAATGAACTTTTCTGTCATTGAAGATCTCCACTTTACTTGAGATGGATATTTCTTTTCTGCTTTTTTGATGTCTTCAACTACTTCAACCCATATAAAACGCTCTTTGTCACTCTTTACATGGTTAAATCCATTTTTTGGTTGCAGTCCTGTAAATTCTGCAAAATCTTCTACTGATGTAGCAAATACATAATGCTTAATCAGTACTCTTTTAACTCCTTTAAGTTTCATTTGCTCTAGTTATTCTTGGCTTCTGTGTTGGCTTCTTATTTGTTCCAGGAGGATTGTATCTATCGTACCCATCACACTTTGCCACGTCATAAAAAGGTACACCATCATTATCATAGTTGATATCTGGAAAAAATGCTTTCTTAGAACAATACATATGCGGCTGCTCCGGATGTCCTCCATCCTTTTGAAAATTATTTTGAGGAACAGATCCTTGAGGCATATGAACGCATGTTTCACATAACGATATCATTGTTCCATCACTTACATTTAATGACCTATGCTTTAATCTTTTCTTTGCCATCTTTGTTTTGTTTTATTACATAAAGGGAAACCATCTCTCAAGTCTTTCTGTCCATTTATCATGGTCGTCAAATAGGCTGCCTATAAGTCCTATAGACAAAAGACTTAGTACAATAAGCAGCAATAATCCACCTAACCCTAATGCTAGATATAGTAAAAAACTACCAAGTGACTGTGTTATAAGCCAAGCAGCTCCTCTTCCTATTCCATAAATAATTGTTAGGTTTATTACTATCCAAGTAAGTGCCCCCATTCCGTATAATAACTTTTTCATCTTTGTTTTAGTTTAAAGGTTTATACTTTTCCCAACTTTCTTCAGGTAAGTATCCAATAAGATTTTCAATAGGTGTGAAAGAAAGTAATTCTTCTATTGCTTCTTCCCATCCCATTTCTAAAGAATACTTTATATCCTTTACAACTTCTTCAATCAGTTGTTGTTTTAATTCTTCTTTACTCATCTTTGTTTTGGTTTACAGGATGAAGCTCTTCATAAGCATCCTGGATCTCTTTGCTATCAGACATTCTTGAAAAGTTTTTAATTAGTCTTTCTTGGTGCTTTCTATGCTTTTTTTGCACCTCAAATTTAACGATAAAATATATGAACAGCATTAATGAAACTACCATTAACCATGATATCCATAAAGGCAATTTATTTGGTTCTTTCATCCCTAAGCTTTTTCATTTTTTCTTTGTGGATCTTGATGATCTTTGTCGTGTTCTTGTTCTTTACTCCTTTTTTTCGTCCAGGCTTCATACGCTTTATTTATGTAAACGCAGGCGGCCACTATGCCAGCAACCACCCACGATATTATTACAACTTCTTTCATCTTAACAAATTTGCATTCCTCCACATTCAGAAAGAAAAGATACAAACTCCTCTACGTTTTCCACGCTAAAAGGATAATTAGATGACCAAGGTTTTGTCTGACCTTTTCCATCGCATTTGTTGCAGTGAACATCTCCTGCTCCAATGTTCGGTGCAGGCTTTCTTTTACCTGTACCTTCACAAAGATCACAATCTATTAATGGTGCATTCTCTTGTTCAACCTTGTACTGATTTTCAAAGTTTATATGTCCATCAGTAGCGAGTTCTACCATAAGCTTCTCAAGCATTGCATCGCATGTTTCTGCGTTAATGATGATTCCATCATTGTAGTGTCCTGCTCGAACATCTTCTTCACTCATAACATCCTGGCATACATGACAAACATAATCCCATAATGGCCTCCACCACCATACATTGTTTCTAAAGTATTCTCCAGGATTTTCCTTTTCAAATTTTCTAGATTCCTCTATGTATTTTTCTCTCTCTTCTTCATTTAGATCAAAATATTCTTTCAATAAAATTGGCTTTTTCTCGGTGTTTCTTTTTGGGTTAACACCATATACATCAAATCCCATATCTCTGTTTTTAAAAAATGTAACGTATTGTATTCCACGGTATAATCTGATCATGTAGTTCTATGAACTCTTTAATTTTCTCAGCCTTTACCTTTCTTTCGTATCTAATGTTTTCTCCTCCGTATTGAGACTGTTTAAGCTCTTGGATTTCAGGTGTCCATAATAGATCTTCACCTGGTATATTATTGGTCATGTTATACCAATGCTTGTCCTCATTATGAGTAAGAAATATTACCTCAGCTTTTACTATTTCTTTATTCATGTCATCGATATAATCATCTAGCATCATGAATAGTTCTTTGTAGTCTTCTTGCCATCCATCATAAATAACAACAGGACTAAAATTAACATGTACGTCGTACCCTGCCTCTATAAATGCATCGATTGCTTTAATCCTATCAATAATATCCGGAGTGTTTGGTTCTAATATATCTTTTATCTTTTGAGGCATTAGACTAAATCGAATCCTAACTTTTCTATTTGGGTTAAAGCTTAGGAAATTCACCGGTATTATCTTAGTTGCAAGAGTTGCTTTGGCAATTGGGTGATCAACAAAAAATTGAAATATTCTCTCCCAATCATAGTACTTTGCATGAAGTGCGAAATCTTCATTGCAGCTTATATCATATGTAATAAATTCAGGATCTGTTTGATTTGGCTTTTCTATTTCTGCAAACCAAGCATGATTTGATATCTCAGTAAGTATAGATC
>Ga0208794_1000121_pt1 | contig 80990 bp, 88 predicted proteins | sample 32_taG_FD_184106 | JGI IMG/M metagenome (GOLD analysis project Ga0208794, IMG submission 184106) | Marine viral communities from the Gulf of Mexico - 32_GoM_OMZ_CsCl metaG (SPAdes) (version 2) | ecosystem: Environmental > Aquatic > Marine > Oceanic | place: Atlantic Ocean: Gulf of Mexico... | reverse complement strand
GCCGTTTTTGTTGATTAACTATTATTACTTCCCAGTAATACTAGCTAAAGCTTCTTTTCTATAAGCAATCTTTTCATCAGTTACTTTATTAGAATCTTTAAGGGCAGTTGCTTCATCCTTAATAGCATCTTCTAAACGTTTAACTTCGTCTTGCTTTCTTTTGATGTTTGATAAATAAGGATCAATAAAACTTTTTGCTTTTTCATTAGTATCTACCTGGTTAGGGTCGATATTTAAATAAGCATTTTCTAAATCTTGTTTAGCATCTTCTAACTGATCTTTAAGATCTGTAGTTCTGTTTTTAGAATTAAAAGCTTCATTTTCTTTATTTTTTTGTAAAGCAGTAATCTCTTTATTAAGAGTTCTATCTACTTTATTGATAAAATTTTCGATTTTACCAAATTCTCCCAGTTTAAGGGCTGCAGCAATTTTGTTTACAATTGCAAATTTTGATTTTGTTTCTGACATGTCTTGTCGTTTTAAAAATTAATTAATAAAATTTTATTATTTTCTATCTTTCTTTAACTTTAAGCATAGAAATTTCTTGACTTTCTATTATTTTCTTTGGATGTTTAATTACCATATAAATACTACCTCTTCCATCATTACCTTTAGTTTCAACATCAAATTCTATTTCATCTCCGGATAATAAAGGTTGTTTATCATAAATAGGGTCTTCAATACTATCAATTTTATCACTAAGATCTTCAAGTACAGGATCTTTAATTTCAGTTGAACATGATGTTAAAGCTTCTGTCCATTTACAATTTTTATAAATAGTAATTAAATTATTACCTACTCTATAATTTAAAGAATCTACATGACTTACATAATTATTTATTTGACTAGGATCAAATTTATAAATACCTTGTTCTTCTTCATATAAAGATTTAATATATTTATCTTTATATCTGATTGTAGCTTGTTTAATTAAACATTCTCTAATTTGTTCATTATCTAATTCTCCCCACTCCATTCTTTTATCAGGCGGTTCAAAACTAGATTCATCAAAATGAGATATTAAAGGTACACCAAATCCTTCAGTAATAATATCAAAGTTAGGATGTGTTTTAAGGCATTTAACCATTATATCACCAAAGGGTTCTTTATAATATTTATCTACTTCAAATTTTACATTTGATTTAGGTGTTAGCTTTTTATCCATATCATTAATATTAGCTCCATAACCTACCTTATTAAAGTAATCTATTTCTCTAGTAGTAGCAAGTCTAAATTCAAAACCGGATTGACTATTCATACCATTACCTTTTGGAGATTTTTCAGATATAGCTGCAAATTCTTTAAATTCATTTATACCTTTTAAAGATTTATTATCCCAAAATTTACCACCTAATTTTAAAATTTCTCCTGGTTTAAACCAATGACGATTCCAATCATTTTTTCCTCCAAATTTAGTTACTATAACTAAATCTCCTAAATTAAAATTATAAGAAGTACTTATATTAGATTCATCTTCTTTATTATATACAGCTATCTCATCTTCAGTTGCATGTCTCCATAAACAACCTTTTAAATCAGAATAAGCATCTCCATCAGGTTTTCTTTTATTTATAAATGGTAAATGTTTAAAATTATTAACACCGTCTTTATATTTATCCCAATATTTACCTCCTAATTTAATAAGAATATCTTTAGTAAGATCTGTAGGTATTGATTTGTTATATCTCCATTCAGTAACTCTAATTAAATCTCCCTCATTAAATTTATGAGATACGTTTTCTACTTTTTTTAAAGGTTTAGCCCATCCATCATTTCTATTAAATAATTGAATAGCAATACCTTTACTTGGGGTAAACCATAAACTAGTATCATATTCAAAGTTTTTAATAGGATATTCTGTAATATCTCCTCGAAAAGGGCTTTCACCCATTAAACAATTAAAGTTTTTATTTTTATACTTCTTTAAAGCTGTTTCATAAAGATATTCTAGTGCTTGGGCTTTTTCTATAGGTTTTAATTTAACTAATAAATTAGGATTTGTTCCAACATCTTCGTTAAATGGATCAATTCTACATAAAGAAGTACGTGATTTAAAATAATATCTTTTAACACCTACTTTTTTATAGAATTTATAAGTATCTAACTTTAATATATCATCAATATGATATATATCACCAAAGAAATCTGCTTCTTTTGGGGTAGCTAGTCTTACACAATCATTCATAAGCCAAATAATACCTTTATCATTTTTAGGTTTTTTTGGAAAATCTATACGAAGAGCACCATCATAATTTTCATCTAAAACTTTACCCATAGTACCAGCTGGATAACCTTCTATAGAATCATCAGTTATTACAATAATTTGATTATTATATAAACTATCCTCTTCATCATCTGGAAGTGATAATCCATTTAAATCTAAGAAATTTTGAAATTCTTCTGTTGTGGTTAATTCTTCATAAGTTAATGGAGTAACAGGAGAACTATTTTTTAGATCATTAATTGTAGAAAATGATTCTTCACAGAAGGTACCATTTATATAGAATGAATTTCCATTATGTCCTATAATATCATTTTTAGAATTTATTGACCATTTAGAACTATATTCTTTATAAACAAAATCTGATATAATATCAGCTTTATCACCCTCTAAATTAGTAATAGCCCAGTATCTTGGTAAATTTTTCATTTTAATAAATTTTAATTTTATCTTTCTGGAACTGATATCATAGCAATTTGTTCAATTACAATATCTTCTCGTGTAGTTTCGTTTTCTCGAGAATAATCAAGTTCTTCATAAACAAAAGGTTCGTCTTCAATTAAATTTCCATCATCATCATAAACCTGATCAATTTCATTAGGATTCACAGATTTAGCAGGTCCATAACCTGAAATATAGTGAAACCCATTTAAATAACGATCAACTTCAGCTTGAGTAGCATGACGAATACAATTAAACCACACATTTAATTTATGATCTTTATCTTCATAATAAGAATTAACTTCAAATGTAAGATCACTTGTATTGGGTACATCTTTCATAACACAAGATACAAAAGTACCTATTTTACCAGTATCACCTGCAACATTATGTTCTCCATCACTAATTACTACAATATCTCCATGATCAAATGATTCTAGAAATTTTCTATAAGATGTTTTAATAATAGGTTTTTCTTCTTGATTATGTCTATTTGCACAAAATCTTTTAAATCCTTCAGCTCTTAAATAAACACCATTTGTACCTGATACAGCAAATGCCCATTCTCCATTAAGTTGTTCAAACCCTCCAATTTCTCTATTACCTCCAAAGGGTGTATCACAAGCTTCCCAATTTTTAGCAAATTGAGATGCATAATAATTCATACCTTTAGCGGACCAAGCGCTTATATCTTCTGCTAATAATATATCACCAACTTCTAATCCGAATACATTAGTAATTTCTTCTTCTTCTTCTTCAAAATAGTTATCTTCCATAATTTATGGTTTTAAAATTTGTAATTCTTGTATTTCTCTTTGTTTTTGTAAGTACATGAAAGCTCTATGATACTTTTCTAAACGTTCAAAATCTTTTTTTCGAATACCTTTCATTCTAAGAATATCGGTATTATGTCTAAGGTCGGCCATTTTTACTGCAGTTGCAATAAAATCTGTTCCAACCATTTTAATGTAATCCATGTAATCCATATTTGGATTATGAGATAATAAACCAAGGCTATAACATATAGTTTGGTTAAACTTATATCTTATAATTGTGTCCATGGTTATCTCGTCAATATCTTCTATGAGGTCATGCATTACTGCAACACACATAGCGTCTTCTCCGAGGTATTTAACTCCGTTCATTACTGTTAAGCAATGTAATATATACGGAGCTCCTCCTTTATCTTTTATACCCTCAAATGCTTGAGCGGTAATTGATATAGCTTTACTTAACATTTTAAATTATTTATTTAGCTTTTAATATTAAAAAGGGCTTAATATAGTATAAATACAAATAATTAATACTATAATTAATATTAAAATATTAAACCAAAAATTATCTGAATTAGTATTAAAATTATTAGGTTGAGGTGGTGTATCTACAATCATAATAGTTAGTTTAAAAGTAAGAGGGGGTAGAGCTTATTAGTCCCTGCAGGTATTATGACATTTTCACATCGACGTAAGATACCCACTCTTATATTATTTATTTTTTAGTACTCATCTTTTTAGATAATTCATGGAATGATTGTAATCCAACCGCATCAAAGGGGTTTACACTCCCGGAAGATTTTCCATCACCTCCTACAATAATCATAGATTCTGGAAATTTAACTTTAGCTAATTCAGCTGCTACACCAATAGCAGTTTCTTTATCGATTTTAGCTCTTTCTAATGGTGTTAAACCTGCTAATACTTTAAGTCTATCTCCTTCTGCTGCAGCTTTCTTTTGTACAAGCTCTGATTGTGCATCAAGTTTAGCTTTTTTAAGGTTTTCTCCAGCTACTAAAGCTTCTTTTTCAGCTTGAATTACTGATTTTATTTTATCTGCTTCTTCAGTTGCTCTAGTTTGAGCTATTAATTTTTCTCCTTCAGCAGCTGCTGTTTTAGCAACTTGTTGAGCAGTAATTAATTCCTGTTTAGCTGTAGCTTCATCTGCAGCTGCATCAATTTTAGCTTTTAATTTTTCATAAATCCTTTTATCATAATGAACATTATCCATTGATGTGTAAGTAGCTTTTATACCTAAATCTAACAATTCGGATTCTTTTCTAAGAATATTTCCGTTTTTATCTTCTTTAGGAGTTACTCGAATATATGTTTGAGTACTACTATCTGCAAGTGTTCTAGTTTTGGTTTCTGTATTTAAAAATACTTGTCCATTTTCTAATTGATCTGCAAAATAGTCATCTAATTGAGATTTTCCTCCTGAATAATGTGCTTCAGATGATAATCGTTGTGTACTAAATGATGCAATTTTCTTTTGATAAGATAATAATGTAGTAGTCATTAGATTTTGTATATTATTATACGTTCTATGAATATCTAACATCTGTTCAGCATTACCTGGTAAATCCCATTTTACAGTATGTTCTAAATAAGCATTATCACCTTCTGAAAATGTACCATCTTTCATACTACCTTCTATCCATAAATCAGAATCTTCTGATTTATTTTTCTCTTGAGATATTTGTACAGATACATTATTTGGCCAAGTTGTTACTTTGCTTAATATACCTGCCCAATAGAAACCTGGCTCAAATCGAACATAAAGGTCACCACTAAAAGTTTGTACTACTTGCCTATTTCCAGCATCATTGGTTGAAAACGGATTTAAAATCGGTACTGCTATAAATAATATTAATGCAGTAATAATAATTTTCCACTTGTGTGTAAATAATGTTTTTAACATTTTGTTTAATTTTAATTTAACTTATTTTTAATTTTAATTGATTTATCTTCCAAGATCGATTACATTTTCCATACGCTCAGTAAATGTGTGATCTTCATACCATTCTTCTATATCATTTGTATGTGGGTTTTCAGCGAACATTTCTAGTGTAAACTTCTTTAATAATTCTACATCTAATTTATGATTTCTATCACGTCCTTTATGAAATGCTTCAACTATAGCTGCTAATATAGGAACTTCTAAAGCTTTTTTATCTACAAATCCATCATCAGGGTGTGAGTCAGGTTGCATAGCATCAAATGATTCAATAGATCTTTTAACTTTTTCTGCTTGCTTCCCAGCCCATTTTAAAACTTCTGCTCCATCACAATATATAGGACCAGAATGTTGCCATTTATTAACTTCTATTTCACCTTTAAGAAAAGCCATAACCCAATCATATAAATTAGTAAAGTTATAGTCTCCTTGATCACCGTTTGTAGCAAACCAAATACCATTACCTATTCTAAATTTAATTGACCAGATACATCCATCTCGACTATCGTATGTAGCTTCTACATATTTAATAGAATAACCTCTTAATCGATCTTTTTCTTTTAGCCCTGGAAATAATTTAGCTATTTCTTTTAGTTGTTTATCATCCTTAAACCCATAAAACCCATGATATTTTTTAACAAATGCTAATACTTCAGCATATTGTTCAGGTGTCATTCCTTTCATCATAATTTTTTAGTTTAAAGATATATGTTTAGTTAACCACTTAAGTCTAGCTTCATATTCATTACCTTTCCAAATAGCTGTGTGATGTGTATTATTTTCTTTTTTAAATTCTTTAAAAGTAATATCATGATCAGGTAATATAATATTATCTACATTAGAATATAAATAATCTTTAAATATATTATAATCATATTTATCTAGTACTTGTCTAGCTAAAATACATAAAAAATGACCATCATCATGTATTTCTCTATCATTTTTTAATTCTTCTAAAACTTTTTGTAATATTTCTTTCATTTTAATTAAGTTTAGTTTATGGATAGTAATCATATAAATGACGAGTGGATTTTTTAGATGGAAATATTTTAGCTAATATCCATGCAATACCTGCAGCCATAAATAATAGACCATAAAATATAAGATCTCTTATAAATTCACACATAATAAATATTTTTTATAAATTTTGGAAAGTACAGGCCATCGTGATCATCGACGAAATATTTCACTCATTGCCAGAGGATTCAGCGTGGACATGACTACCAGACTTACTTATAACTTATACCCCCTTTCTTTCCTTCAATTGTAGGGGCTTGTTTGTCTCTTTGAAAAGTTGTCCACCCTATAATATTTTTAAGCTCCTAATTTATTACCTTTTTTATCATATTTACGATTCTTTTTACGATACTTCATAATAGGACCATTAAGAACTTCAATTTCTTTATTTATCCTTTTAATATCTTGAGGTGTTAAAGGAATAAATTCACCTGGTTTGCCTTTTATTGGCTTAACTCCACTTTCAAGTTGAGCTTCTAAACGCTCTTTTACACCTTCTCTTCTTCTTTTAAGAGCGATGTGTTGATGTACTCGCTTCATAGTTAATTTTTATTTAAATATTTTCTTTAATTTTCTAATAATAGAATTTAATTGAGTATTATTTTCATAAGGCCCCATATAAGATCCAACAGGCTCATTAATTGTAAATAACATTTTAGTTACATAAGAATCAGGTAAAAACCTTGAATTACATTTAACTAATACTTCATCGCATTCTTCTTTACTTGTTAACATACAACAAATCCAACCTCTATCTTCATGATATTCAATAAGTATATAAGGATGCGCAAATATTGGATGCATCAATATATCTCCTTTTTTATAAGTAGATGGTTTTAATTTATTGTAATTAGGTAAAGATCTTATCCAAGTAAGTATTGTAGTTTTATCTGGGTTACCTTCTGTAATTTTTTTGATTAGAATATCTCTTTCCATATTTCATTTTAGTTCAATAAGAAGTCCCGGGTACTATACTTCACCGGGACTAATGAGATTAGGCTGCCAATTTCTCAGCAACTGCTTCTTCTTGCACAATAAATGGATTGTGCTCCATATCAAATTCTCCGTTTAAGAGATTATAATTACCTATCTAATACCTCGTCTTCTGCTGTCAAAACCAAAAACGACCCCATATTGTTGGCAGTGGTTATTTCAACCATTTAGTGTACAAGTATCTCCGGGTACTCTGCCAATTTTTTAGGTAGGTTTACGCAAGCGTTTTCTACCTTCGCTAACTGATGCGTTGTGGAGTCGGAGGGATTCGAACCCTCGTCCAAACAGTTAAGTATAAAAGCCTAACAGTAATTAAGTTTTTAATATAATAAATGTTTTTTAAAGAAAGAGGGGAATATAAGGCCAATCCCCTCTCTTTGATTTATTATCGGACATATTTTAGTATATGACGACTGTAGTTTTTGGGTTCTCTTCACAGGTATAAACTACAACACCCACGTTAAGCGGCTAAATCTACCGAAACGTTTATCTTTAATCTTTTAATAAAGATGCTATTTCTAAAACAGTTTTATTATCAACATTAACACAACCTATTTTTATTTCCCCCTTTAAAAATACAACTGGTTTATTATTTATTTCAAGAGGTTTATTATATGTTGGGGTTTTAGTAGTAAGCTTATAAAAATCAGAATTATTTTTTAAATCTTCTTTTGTAATATTTCCTCCAGTATATTCTGGTATTAAATCCCATTCTTCATCACCATCCCAAGCATAAACTGTACCAGCTGGTCTTTGATAAATTACTCCATATATTTCTATTGCGGGTAAATCTTTTAATAATATTAAGTTTTTCATTTGTTTAATTTTAGTATATATTTAAATTTAAAGGCTGTCTACCACGGTTCAACAGTAGACTTTAATTCTATTACAATGTAGAATCCAACTATACCACCTTACTAGTTGATTATGTAAGTCTTTTACCTTAACTTACTTGGTATTTGGGAACCGTTAATATGACCCATGAGTTAACAATTTCTGGTTCAGAGCTCATGGAAGCGCCAGACTCGCTATTGTACAATAAGTTTAATTATTTTCTCTATAAGTTTTAAATAATCTCTCTGTCCGTTCCATTGGAGACATTGAATAATAATTGAGTGCAACACTCGGCTTTGTATTTTTTTTTATTAATGTGGGAAATTCGATAAACCCATTACGCTTTTTAATTACATTCGTCCTATCTAATAAACAACAATTGTTGGAGCAGTTTGTAATACGTCATCTCCTTTATTGTCCTAAGTATTAAACGTTCTTAACCTTTAACACTCGTATTCGTACTAAGCGACTATATTACTGTTTATTTTCAAGCAGAGAGATTAATAATAGTCACTTAGGTCTCATCCATTAGCCCCTAAACGATTTCCTATTTAGTGGTTAACCTATTGGTTTGAACGTATCGACCTTATGACTATTAATTTCTAAAAGACCTTCAAGGCTTCTTTTTTGTCTAGTGATTCCTCCAAATTATCAGATAATATACTTCCTAATATTTGAATGTATATACCCTTTCCGCCATTTAAACAGTGCGACTGCAAGGTATCGGTTGTGAAATCTTTCTATCGGTGTCTCTGCCGGATCACCTTGTTATCTTTAGAAGGTCTTTAAGCCTAACATCAGGACTTCTCCTTTTACTCCGTTCCTAATAGTACTAGTAAGTGATGTAGGATTAGTATTATTTAAATTTACAACATTTTTTAAATTTGTTTCCGGATCCACAAGGACATAGTTCATTATTTTGAACTTTAATTGGAAATTCAAACATTTCTTCTACACCATTAATATGGTTTATTTCATGTTGCCAAATTTGAGCATGAAAATTATCAGCATGTATTTCTTTTAATTCTCCTTCTTCATTATAATATTCAACTACAATTGATTTATAACGATTAGCTATAATATTCTTTTCTTTCCAGGTTAAACATCCTTCAACACAAATTTTTTCTTCTTTTGAGTTGAATATAATCATTGGATTTATAGCTATAATAAATTCTTTAGTTTCTGGGTTTCTTACAGCAATAATTCTTTTCATTAAACGTTTGTCGTTTAAAGAACATTGATTAGCAGCAAGACCTGCGCAATTATCTAATGACTCTGCGTATGATTTAAATGCATATATTAATTCTTTATTATCATTAATAAATACTTCAACATCATCAGTTCTTGGAACTGCAGGTGTTTGTTCATTTGGTATTATTTGAAAGTTCATAGTTTTAGTTTTTTAATTTTAGTTAAATAAATTCTCTCATGGCTGTGCACAACCAAATAATTCTAACTAGGTGACACTAAATAGGACTTTAACCTATACGTTTTCACTGTCAACTCTATGACTTACTAGTATATTGATATAAACAGAGCATACTCATTAGAAAAACTTCGACTTTCCGCCCATTGAAGTTTCTGAGTTATCTTACGATATCCGAGGTGTTTAAACCCCCACAGATTAATTATACAAATTATCCCATATGGGAAGAGAATTTTAAATAATATCATAACTCAGACCCGGTTATAATAACCGCATTACACGATGGAATGATATTTATAATTTATTTATTTCATCTTCTAAAAATTTAATTCTAGATTTAACATCACCAGGTTTAAATAAATATAAACCTCTTTTAGTTTTAGGATTTATATCTCTTTTAGAGGGAGTAAGATTATCTAAATTATCTTTTTCATTTATAGTCATATTATCAGAATACCATAATTTATTAGCTGGTGTTTCTTCTAATTTTTTATCTATGAATTCTTTTAATTCATTTTTAAATTCTTTTGATATATTTACATAATCAATAGTATCACAAAGACATCTATCACATCTTTCTTTGTATGTGACTAATAATTTATTTAGTAAATTTTTCATACTAGTTTAGTTTAGTTAAATCGATTTTCTATTATAGTTTCAATTATTTCATTTTGTGTTCGATTATATTTAGGGTTCCACCCTGCTCCATTACTATCAATAGCAGAACATTTTAATAAGTTAAAATCAAATTCACCTACAATTGGGTCATAATGTGTATTATCAATAATAGTTTTACCTTCAGTTAAATCTAAAATAGCATGCACATTAAATTCACTTCTATGTTTATGTTCAATTAACCATCCATATCCATCAAACATTAATCCCCATAATTTTATAAATACATGTGAACAAGATAAAGTATTGATATTACCATTTAAATATTCAAGATTTCTAGTTTCCCAATCCCAATGTTCTCCTCGAAATGTATCAGAAACTAGTATTTGATGAGGTATATTAACTTCTTTAAATTTTTTAGACATATAATAAGCAAATACACCGCAACCTCCAGCATTTAATTTCTCAATACTGGCATTAATTTCTTGAAACATTATATCTAGATTTTCTAATATTTCTTTAGCTATTGGGTTTTCTAATAATCGATTATACCTATATCTAAATTCAATACATTCTTTTAAATCACCAGAATATATAATTAATGGGCTTATTTTATTTGTATTCATTTTAATTTAATTTTATGGTTATTAGCAGAGAGTAATAAAATTACCCTCTGCCTAACTAAAACTAAACTTAATAATCCAACTTCACAAGTCACCCTAAAGCGACTCAACCCATCATACTAAGTGATGCCTATATAGGGTTCGAACCTATAACCTTTATTATATTCGAGCAAGCTCTTTAAAACACGAGCATCCCCCGTGAAATATAATAATACTCTACCATTTGAGCTAATAGGCATGCCATTGTTTAACCTTAAACTTTCAAATAACAATAAGAAATTATGGCTCAACAATTTTTAAACCTATCTTTTGTGCTAGCTCATTAGCAGTTTCATAAGGCATATTAATATTATCAAGTTCAGGATCTAACTTTTCTAGAAATTCATCGTCTTCAATTCTTTTACGAACTATTGCGGCACAATTATATTGTTCAGTAGCTGCATAAAATTTCATCAATTGATGCATTCCTTCAATAGTTAACTCTTCTAATAAATCTGGGTCATCTACAGAGTAAAATTCTATAGGATGACTTTCATTTATTACGCCTTGATTAACTACTGGATTAAATTCCCCACATTGAAGTACTTTTCGATGGTAAGGAGTTATATTATCTAATAACATAACTAAAGTACCATCAAAATTTACTATTGGTAAATGGATATGACCAGAATTACCATTAAATGTTTGAAGATTTATATTTTCAGATGTAGTATTTACATCGTTTCTATAGTCAGAAACAATACCATTATGTAAAAGATAAAGATACCCTTCATGATCCCTAACAAGTGAACCTAGGGCTACTAAGTTCACTTTATAAGGTTTCATATAATTCATTACTGCATCTTGCTCTTGTTTTTCTTGCTCTTGTGGTAACTTTTTCATAGCTAGATACGTTTAAATTCTTGAATCATAATAATAGGATCGCCATGTTCATCTTGTTCTTCACCGGCATAAATACCTATTTTATTTAAATTATTAGGCCAAACTATTAAAGTAAGTTCTTTATAATTATGTTCTATAGTTAAGAATGCACAATTTTGCCCATTAAGATTTAATAATTGAATAATTTCAATTTGACTAGTGTCAGTTACCAAATTTGGATCTTGAAATGTAATTTCTAACCCATTTACACTGAAGTTAACTATTTGTCCTGATTTAGGGTCAGCAAATATACCTTCATTTTGTAATTCGATCGCGCATTGCGCTTGCATGCTTAAACTACCTAGTAGTAAACATACCATAAAAAATAATTTTTTCATATTAGTTTAATTTTAGTTAAATAAAAAAGGGGTACTAAGTATACTTTTTCCCCCTTTCTTTAGTCTGTTCTTATACTTTCCCTGTATAATAGGAGTGCTTTTTGATGTCGCCAATAAGCTAACTCTTAAAAACTACGTACAAAATTTTATGGCTAAACTCTGTCCAAACCACTTATATACTTTATTTGAGACTCTGTATATAAGATTTATTTAGGGTCCACAGTTATTTGTGGAATATCCTCAGATTTTTCTTCTTTTTTAGAGTTTTCTTCTTCTTCTCTTTTCTCTTTTTCTTCTTCTTCTTTATGAATCTTCTCTCTAAGTTTGAAGTTATATGAGTTAGCAAATGCTTCAAGTTCTGTACCTGTTAATTTAACTTTTTTATCTTCGACAATTTTATAAGCAATATTATCCTCTATCATTGCTTCTAAATCATCTAAAGATAATTCAAAATAATAGTCGACATATTTTTCATATGCTTTACCAATTCTTTTTTGATCATTTTTAGTTAATTTAACACCACGGTTAGAACCTTTAGTATTATTAGGTCTAAATCCTTTACCAGATTGTTGACCATAATATCTCATTTTAGCAATTGCTTGCTCTTTTTCAGTAAATTGAGGAGTAGCCTCTTCGACTACTCCTTCTTGTTGATTGATTGTTTCGTTCATAAAATTTAATCTTTATAGACTTTTCTACCTTTAGCACTCTGTATAACAGTGTCTTCAGTATCAACTCTAGAAATCTTAAACTTTAAATAAGCTTTAGATCCGCCGGGTCTAATATGGTATGTAATTCCTCCTAATTTTATTTTACCTTTACCATTTTCCCACGATTCAGCTAATAATTTATACTTACCGATGTTATCAGGGTCGCCAAATATTAATTGTTTACTTTCATCATCAAAGAAAGTAATAGCAAGTTTACGGTCTCCATATACTTTAACACATACACCTGGAGTCTTCGCATCAATCTTAATAAGATTCATTGAAGAGTAAGTATTTACTATTAATTTTCCATGAGAATCAAATCTCTTTTTTGGAACGATTTTTTCACTTCTTTCAAGCATGATATCACTAGATACAAAAAATTGCATATTAGGAATATCTTGTTTAGTAAGACTATATTTGTCTTGAACACGTTGATTAAAGGCAATACCTTTATTACAACTTGAAAAAGTTATTGCTCCAATTATAAGTACGATGAATAATTTAATTGTTGTTTTCATTTTATTTAAGTTTAGTTTTTATAAATTTTTTAATTAATTTATGAAAAGAGAGAGTACATTGTACCCTCTCTAACCACAAAATTAAATAACCATCATGACTAAAAAGACATGCTTCAGTTATTTACAAGATTCGTTTAAGAATTAACAATAATTCTTCACGACTATAGATATAACCATGAAAGACAGTTCTTGTACCACCATCTTCTTTTATACCTAAATATATTGCACCAGGTTCTAATGGATCACCAAAGTAATCAAATTTAGGGCCTTTTCTATTCCAATAAATAATAGTTTTACCTATTATTCTTTGACTATGAGCTTCACCATATGCATCATCCTTGATTATAGTATAACCGATTTGAGACATAAAATGAAGATCAAAAACGTCTTCAATAGGTTTAGCTTTACAAATTTTGGGTATTTTTGAATTATAATATTGTCCTACCCAGAAAAATATTGCAGATAAAATAATTGCAGTTGCTGCTGTTGGTACATGTTTATGCATTGATACCATAAGTAAAATACATAAAATAGAACATATGTAACCAACCCACATTTTAATTTTAGTATTCATGACTTTTAATTTTAAATAAATACTAAACGCTATACTTACCGGACCTTGATTGTATACAAAGTATAGTTACCCAGGACATCCGATGGGCAGTGACAATCTACCATTTTTCGAATAGTATTTAAGTGCAAATCTTCACGTGCTTTCTTTGTCCATTTAATTTAAGCTATTCAGTATAAATACTGGGATAAAAAATCCTTTACGTCCCGTGATATGATGCTATGGTTATTATAGAAAGGGACCAAAATTAATTGGCCCCATTATCTAATGTTTTTGAAATTTTTCAACTTCTCGTTTTCCGTCTGAGTGTATCTTCTCTATCATATAAATACCAGGTGGAAAATGATCAACATAAATAGTTGGATCATTAATTTCCGTTCGACTACCTAAAATATCTATTAAATAATAATCAGCTACATCATCAAAGAAACCTTGAATATTTACTACAGTTTCTGCTGGATTTGGATATAAACCAAAATTACCAGATCTGAGTGTTGAAGTATTTCCTATTGGATCATCAGTTCCTATAGGACTGCCTCCACCACAATCAACTGTATCCCAAACTGTTTGATATATAGTATCTACTACATATAAATTGAGAGTGTCGTAAACTTGTGTTGTGACAGTATCATTAAATATAATAGTATCGACGACTGTTATAGTTAATGTATCTAAATAAGTACCTAAATTAATCCAATTTGTATCTATATGAATATATGTAAGAGTATCCACATAGGTAATTGTATCATTAAAAGTCATTGTATCAACATGTGTTACAAACGTAGTATCATTCCAATAAATAGTATCATTAGATTGAAAATACGTAGTGTCTACATATGATATTGTATCATTCCAATAAATGGTATCATTGGATTGAATAAAAGTTGTATCAAATACAGTTTGAATAATTGTATCCCAAATAGGAACATTAAAAAATGTAGTATCATTTATTGTTACCATAGTAGTATCAAATACTGATATATTTGTGGTATCATAAACTGTTACATTTTGTGTACAAATTATTCCGGAGTTAGCTAAATTATAATCATCAGCTACTATACATTCTCCAGGGTTTGGATTCCATGCATAACTATGTAATACAAGAGCTCTATTAGCTCCTAATCCAATATGTGCATATCCATAATGTAAATTAGTATCACCACTAATAGGATGAATTCTTGTAAATTCTAACCCTAAATAGAGAGATATATCTCCATTATGTAAATCATCATTTTCCCATTCAATTGCTGTACCTTCAAACCAACCTTGAGTACCTATCCAAGCTGATGTATATGGAGATGGAATATATAATCCCGGACATACTAATTGTCCTTCCATATCAACCATTTGGTCCGTGTTTGGATTACTACCTAAAGGATTACCAGTTATTTCTGTAAATACTTGATTATCCCAAGTTGCGTCTTTAGCAATTGAAAGGCTTTGAAATAAATTTGATATACTACCTTTTTTGATTTTAAATACAAAATCTCTTTGATTATCACCATCAATATCAAAGTCCCAGGTAGCTGAGTATGTTGACTGGATATCATTCATTGATAATATCACAATGTCATTTGCGTTTGTATACACTATTTGTGATGTACCTAAGAAAGGTATCAATAATAGTGCAATAAATAAAAGTTTTTTCATAATAAATAAAGTTTAAGGTTAAAAAAGTCGTGACTGTAAAAAGATTATTATCTAAATTCAATAATTATAATTATTAATTTAATTAAACCAGTCACGAGCTTTTTCAAAATAATAAATTACCTTTTCCTTAAAAGTTCTCTTCCTGCAAAGTGGAACAAATTTTATGTATCTTTCAGGATCTCTCATTTTAACTGGAGTCATTTTATTAACAGCTTTTAAAGGCTTATTAATTGGGTGATCAACAGGAAAATTAGGATCATTTACTTTTATCTTTTTTTCTTCTTGTATATCCCAATCAAACCATTGAGGATCAAATTTATAACAAGTTATAAATAAAGTTATACTTAAAAGAAAAAATGATAATGCTGGCATTAAATAAAATGCTGATAATAATGGTAAAGATATTATTAAAAATAATAATGCTATACTCATTATTAACCAAGTTTCCCATCGATTAGATTCTACTTTCCTCATAATAAAATTTTTTAAAAATTCCTGGCACGTTATATACGAACGTGAATTCGGCATCAAGCATGCTAAGTTTATTTAGTTTCACAGGAATTTAAATTATTAACGCCTAATTAATAAAATGAAAGATCATCTAATCCCTTCGTATCTTTTATGTTTGACTCGCTCATATTCTATACCAGCGACTTCCATAAAATCTATTTCATTTTCTTCTATTTGTCCAGGTCCTATCCAAACATCAGTATTATAATTACCGGTAAGAAAAATAAATAATAAACCATCAATAGTTTCTACATAAGTTATTTGATTTAAACTTTTAATTTTATGTACTACATGAGTAATAATTTCTTGATTTACATCATGTGGACTAGTAACAATTGTTTTATCACTAGCAAATATTTCAATGGTACCTTTTTCAGGAGATATAAATCTACCGTTTAAAGGATTTGTTTTGTTCTGTGCATATAACCCTACTGATAGTAAGAAGGTTAACATGAATAAAATTAAGTTTTTCATTTTATTTAATTTTAGTTAAAAATTAGTAAAATTTGATAACTAGAAATTTAATTATATCGACTATACATACAATACATAAAATAGTTATTGCTAACCATAATGTACATATATTCCAAGCTGAAATACATAGTATAGCTGACATAGCTAAATTTAATTCATCTTCATTTCCGATGGCATTAAATAACCATCCTAAAGCGGATAATATAAAAATTGCTATCATAATATTAGTTTTAGTTAAGTTAATAATACAACTTCATGTTACACTCAGATTGAAACCCGCCTCAATATTAAATATCGTTTATCAGCATTACCTGTTATCTTATTGTATGACCAATCATTACTGGGTTACTTTTGTGTCAGTTGTTTACTATAGTATTTTTATCAAAATAAATGAGAAGAACTTCTAAGACTGGTAGGGTTCTCCTTTTATTACTACCTTAAGTTCAATAATGTTTACGGCTGTTTTCTTAACCTGGGAGTACAGGTGCCTTAAAGCGAATTTCTCCGCTTGTCTCTTATAACTACTCATTTATTTATCTACTAGTTCATTAAAGTGCTGGGCAAGCACATGAAGAGATACGGCTTCGCCGTAGTCTCGTAATTTGAGTAAAGATTAATAACTTTGGATCTTATTCTACCCGTTATTAGTCTACCATTTCTTTGCATGAAATTGGTTTGTCTTACTAAGTTTTAGTTTTAGTTTTATTAAATGGACTATCAGGATGAAACATTAACCAACCTATGCCTAAGCCTATATAATATGCAATTAATGTTTTCATAATAGTTTATTTAATAGTTACAGATCTCATATACCAGGGCGTTTACATGCTTGGGCATCTTATCGATCTTTATAGTAATGATATTAACCAAATAATTGAATTAACACACCACCAAAATGCTAACCACACGATCACAAATACTACTGCGGAAAGCAATGCGTTTGCCCAGCGTTTCACTGGTTTTTGTTTAGAATTATCTTCAAAAATCATAATTAAGGTTTTCAAGGATTCTTCTAGGTCCAGCAATCTTACGAGCTTCTGATAAAAATATTGGAATAAATTTATTAGCAATTCGTCGAGCTCTGGTCTCACGGATATTCTCTACTGTGATCTTACAGAGTGTATCCGGTTTTTTATACTCTTCTTTTGGTTGGTCCATTGTTAAGACAAATGAGTCTAAGTTTATTTGTGAACCATTTTTTAGTCTAGGTCTTTTCATGATTATTTATTTTCGTTTAATAAATATATTATTACAAAGAATAACGCTAACATAAAACTAGCTGTTATACATACGGCCCAAAATAACCAACCACCTATCCACCATAAAAATAGTATTAAACTGATAAGAAATAGGGTCCAAATTCCTTTAATTAAGTTCATTTTTATAGTGTTTTTGTTGGTTTAAATTTTTTAAGAGCAAGTCTCAAGGACGTGCAGTATTATTACTTTTATTTAAGTGACAGATTGACAGATGTGTCAAAATGGCTTGTATGGGTAATTGAGAGGGTGACATTTCCCCCGAATCCCGCCAGATTGTCATTAAAAAAGCTCCCGGTGTTACCCAGGAGCCTTCAGTCAATCAACCTAACTAATATTTATCAATCTAAAACGTAGCAATTTCTGCCATTATGTCAACAGATTAATAAACAATTTACCAAAAGTAATAGTTATTGACCTTATAACTGGATTCGATCCATACCACCAAAGGGTTATAAGGTTATATAATTCAAGCCTAAGAGTTCAAGTGATTAAACTCGGCTAATTATCAAATAATATGTTCTTTAAGGCGACATTTCTATGATTTCTTACCTACTTAGAGATTGGATTTATGTTCTACCAACTTAAGATTTCTTCAAGTATGAATCTAATATGTATAGGGGAGTCAGTAGCCTCCCCGTGTTACATTATTTTACTTGTACAGTGTAGTTTTGCACTGGAGCGAAGTTGTTATCTTCTTTAACTCCTGACTTCACCAAGTCATCAAATTCCATTCCACCTTGAGATGCTACAAATGCTTCTGCATCATTGTAAGCGAATGTTGGATAAAGCTTTTGCTCTTCTCCACCTTGAGGAGTATATACTCTATCTTCAGATGAGATAATAGTAATACTTTCAGGCAAAAAGATTTCATCAGAATCACCTTCAGAATCCCAAGGTTGTCCGTCGATATCCATTTTTGCATACTCTCTTACAGGAACTTTGATAGCTTGACCATCAGCGTCACGACATAAGATTGTATCATTCATTACTTCCTGTCCATTTGGTCCAATAAAGCTACCTTCTACGGTATCTTCAACGTGCAACACAGTTCCAGGTTTAAGTGGTTGCATGTATTTCAAGTTACTAGTTCTTGATTGACCTACCATTCTTTTCTTTGAATATTTTACTCTTGACATAATTTTTATTTTTAATTATAAAATTAATTTAATTAATGCGACATCGATTTCTACTGCAATCCATCGCGCCTACGGCAAAGCTGGGTCGATTGGAAGATTATGTAGTCGATCGGAAGATTAAATTTTTTACTGGCAAAATTTTTTAAAAGCACCCCCGGTGGTTAGCCGGAGATGCTATAAGTCTTACGACAATACTACAGTGTAGTTCTGAAGTGGGTCGAAAGGGTTATCTTCTCTTAGCCCAGACTTAATCACGGTTTCAACGTAATCAAGCTGACCTTTAGAGTCGATGAACTCTTGCGCACCATTGTACGCGTAAGTAGGGTACCGAGGTTCATCCTCGCCCTTACCTTTTCGGTCCTCACTAGCAACAATTTCAATCTTCTCAGGTAAGAAGATATCATCGTTGTCAGACTCACCCTGATAGTGCTCACCATCCTTCACTGTCATCTTCATGAACTCACGAACTGACAATTTAAGAATTTGACCATCAGGATCCTGACAAAGAATCACATCGTTGGCAACTTCGTTTCCGTCGTTGTCTTCGTAGTGACCCTTCATAAGGTCAGTAACCATTAACACTGTCCCTACAGGGATAATTTTCGAGATGAAGTTCTTCAATCTCGCTTGAGAGGTTAACCTCTTCTTGGAATACTTGATTTTACTCATAGTAAAAATGCCTATTTCTAGGACTTTATTAGTTAAACAATTGATTGACTTAATTAAAGCTGGGTTGACAGTAAGATTATTTACTGTCTAGTTTGTCCCCAACCATTGAGCTCTGTATAGCTTTTTGAGCGAGGGCCCGGACGATTATCTTCCAGGGTTTAGAGTTGAAGTTTGTATTAGCTATTGCTATATACTCTGTTTCAAACTCTTCTTTTGTTAATCCTTTCATGATTGACAAATAATATGGGGACCACCGAAATGATCCCCGGTTAAACATTATTTAAATTCAAGATCGGTAAATATAATAGCACCATCGAATCTATTATGTTTCCGGTTAAAGTCACATAGTACTTCGAGCTCGTGCTTCCGCTGAATTATCTTTATCTTAGCCTTAGTGTCAACACGTTTGGCTAAAATTACTCGATGACCCTGCTTTCGTTCAACGATCTTGTATACAGCTGTATGTACAGAATCCTTTCCTACTTTCATCTTGAAAGTCATTAGGTTATTCTTTTTAGTGATTACAGCTTCGGTGTAGTGGTTATCCACCTCACCGTTTTTACTACTCAAGTAGCGATTTAAATCGTAATCAAATACAGCTGTTTCAGCTACTTTAGCTTCTGCAGTTTTGGACTGACATACAGAGGTCAGTGCTAGTCCCAACGAGAATATCATCATTAGGACAAGCGGAGCAAATGTTCTTTTCATTTTATTCTGCTTAGGTTAATAGGACTTCGCTTCATGCGTCGTCTCTTTGGTCGTTTTGTTAAACGAGTGTTTTCAGTGAACACGACCTCGTTCTCTGCCTTGTTAATACTCACTCTTTGGTCGTCACCCTCAATTGAAGGGTCAAGAGCTATTACTATGTTTTCGCCATCAAATACTACCGGCATGACGATACCGTTGATACGTGCTATCATTTTGTTTCATTTTAAATTAGACACTTAATAAAAGCAAGGCAGTCCCGTAAGATTACCTTGCTTTTATTGCCTGTTTCCAGGACTTTATTAATTAATAATTAGTTTTTGATTTTATACCTAAGATGTCGAAGATTTCTTCTTTATCCGGGTTTGCAAGCAGTAGTCCGTAGTTATAAGCAGTAGTAGCTGAGAAATACTCTGTAAATCCAGCTTTAATTAACTCTTTATAATACTCATACCCATGCAATCTAGCTATTCTACAATTTAAATTAGCTAAACTCGGAGGTAAATGAATAACATACTTAGAAGCATCTTCACCATTAATAGTGAAATACTTTTCATGTAATTCAGCATCTATTTCTTTACAATCCTCAGCAGGACCTGTAAGTTTACCTTTACATCCCCACCCATATCTTCGGAATAACATATAAGCTGATTTACCTATGTAATCCCCTCTACTAGTTGCTATAGTATGAGAATCTACCCTCTTACCATCTTCTAAAAGGATTGGACATCCTTCGTCATCTTTTATTATCTCTACCAACATAACTATTTGTTTTGTGGTCTATGACCTGTTATCATTAACGCTGACACTCTTACCAATCTGTTCTCTCTAGGTGTCATTACTAGGAGACTTACGATTTTACTTAATAACTTTTTCATTTTATATTACCTATTTCTAGGATTTTATTAATTAAAGGTTAAAATAGAGCAAGGTAGTGATAAGATTACCTTGCCCTACTTATTTTATTTGTTAGAATACTGTAGTATTTCGAACAATTCATTGATGAAATCATCTTTATTAAATTGCTCAACAACTATAGTGAATTCTATTGTATTCCAGTGATCGTTGTAGTTGAACCTTCCTATTTCTATTGATGTATTACATTTCATAGGAAGTGTAGCATACACATCACACTCTTCTCTCTCATCTACAAGTTCAAGGCTTGACCACTGTAGTGGTATGTATTGCACACCTTGTCTATTGTATGGTTCAGGTCCTTTCTTACCTTTTTCACCAAAATAGATAACAGTGCTTGTTCCTTCAACACTTACTCTTTCACCCTCACGTACATCACCACCATCTTGATCAAGATGATCAACTGTTTGGATTTCTATACTACCAAAGTTCATAGACATGTTAACCTTTAGAATCCGGCTAGCAGAACTATAGTTTGGCTCCATATAGTCATCATTAATTAGACTGTAAATTCTGTCCGCTACGTCCTTAGTCAAAGCAGGATTTCTTGCAGCAGTATTGTCTACTGCAAATTGTAGCATAGTTACTATTTCTTTTTTGTTCATTGTTTTATTTATTTAGTAATTGTTTATACTTATTAGTTCTCCCGCACTCAGCTATTGTATGTCCTTTCTTATTGTGAAGAGATATGTAATAGCTTTTGTAGTAAGGGTTGTCATTCATTTTACCTAAGCCTAATGTCACTGTGTATCCACATAATGTTATACATAGGTCTATTAAGTACAGTAAATGTTTCTTGGATATTTTTAACGATGTTTTCATTTTATATTGCCTGTTTCCAGGGCTTATTAATTAGTAATAAATCCACCCAACTATAAAATAGCTAGGTGGATATAAGATTATTAGTAGTTTTCAAAGATGTATTGAGCTACTTTAGGTAATACTTCTTCTCCATACCCTTGTGCAACAATACCTTCTTGGTTACCAATTACTTGGATTACTTCGAATTTAGTATCATCATCATACAATGGTAATAACTTAACAATTGTTGGTATAAGATCTCTAGCACTTTCTAACTCAACATCTACTCCTTCGAAACTAATAACATAACTAGGTGCAGGAGCACACATTTGTTCTGTCATCTTCTCTTGGAAATAGTGTCTACCAGGAGCACTAGGATCTACATCAGAAATACTAAACCCAGTCACCTCTACCTTGTAAGGTATTGGTTCCTGTGAGTCTAAGTCAAATTCAACAAAGATATCACCAACTGATGTACTTCTACAATTGCCTAAAGCGTTAGGACGCTCATCAATATTTTGCGTCATTACAAACGCTTCTTCAAGATTTGTCGCATCTACTGCGCCTACGTGTTCGTACTGTCCTTCTGAACCCCGTAGGTAGATTGAATACATTTTCATAACATGAATTTCGATGGTAAGTCATCACCTATTAAATTAGCTGTTTCGTCCTTTTGGAACTCATCAGTACAGACACACATCTGTAGACAGCTACCCCACTAAATCTTAGCAGGGTAGTTGAAAGATTATTAAGGGATAACATCAGCGCCAAACCCCATAACAACGCCATCAGCCGGAGCAAATACTACTCTTGTAAGACTACCAAGTCCTACAATTTCAACTTGACTGTCTAAAGCATGCTTAGTGATATAAGCAATAGCTTCATCGTTCAAGTCACTAGTATTTATAAGAAGATCAGACTTCCCCTTATAAACTGACACACACCTGACAGGCATGTCAACAAAACGCGGTGGTTCATTCTGTGTGAATAAACTGACCTTAGTCACAACACCACTAATCAAAGCCTTCGCCATGATAATTCTAGCCATAACTCAATCAAGAGTGCCGCCACTAGTTCCGGCAAGTTAATAAATTATTAGAAGCATCTGCAATGACCCAACACTATCATCTCTCTACATTCAGGACAATGCTCCTGTGGTCCAGGGTTCATATCAGGCATGTTAGCCCTATCCTCTGCAACCTCAAGAGCTATTTGCTCCTTAACCTCATTATCAAGATCTATACGACCTATGATAACAGGCTCCTTAACAATACTAGCTTCATACTCAGCACCCATCCTGATCATATCAAGCTCATTGTAAATATGAGAAACAACATGATCCTCAGGGCTTAGAGCCTTCATAGCCTTGATAACCTTCATACCAGACTCACTCACACTACCGTCAAAATGCATATTACCCACCAGCACACGCAGAGTTATATACTTAGGGTCATGGTTAAAATGCTCAGAGATTGCTCTGATGTAGTCTGAAACCTTACTTAAATTCTCCTTCATGACAAAGACGGCCAAAACTCATGTATATGAGCACCCACACCGTTATCGGGTTGTTGAAACAAATGCTAATTATTTAGCAATTTAATTTGGGATTGGAGTTTTCCAAAATATAAATCGAAGTTCAATATATATTGTTTTCCCACTGAAACTTAGCCGGGGAGGTTGTAAGATTAGCCCCACCCCTTCCTTATTTATGTCAACTTGTCACGTTCCTGCCACCTTGTCACATACTATACAAGCTCTTTATACCTCCTAACATGCTATAATATAATTCGATGGGGGTTATTATATAAAGTACCTCTTTAATATAAAGGGCGGGGGTTTGTATATAAGTACCTGTATATCAGAAAACTAACAGAGAAGATTCTTGTATAACATACATAGTGTTACTTTAGCATACCCATGGTTATTTCGTTATAAATCACTATATTAGGTATGTAGTCGATTTGATAATTAAATTAAATCACTTGATAAGAATAATATGACAATAGAAGAAGTATATGAATACTTAGATGGCTTACCAAAGAATTTCGTCTTCAGTCCGGAGGACGACCCAACCAAATTAATTTGCAGTATAAATAAGATGAAGATCACCTTTGACGAGGCTGTGGATTATGTAGAAATTGAAGTATCTTTAGAGGTAGGTAAAGTATGTAATGTAGCTGCATCCTGTAGCACGTTAGTTAGAATTAATTTAGCGGATATAAAAGATTTTAAACACCTGGAACAAATAACATATGAACTAAAAGATTAATTATGGATTTTAAAGATTGGGATGACATAGATAAAGGTGAAGAGTCAAGTGGTTTAGATGACTTACATAGTGATGATGATGACGATATTGAAATGTATGATGAATCTGGGCCGGCCAAATCTCAAGAGTCAGAACCGAATACCGACATTCAGCAAGATTTTATCAAACCTATAAATGAACCTGAGGAAATAATTAATAAAGGACTTCGTGATCAAAGATCTATAAAAATTACAGATCAAGAAGACGATATTGATTCAAAATGGGATAAATATAGGATTTAACATCGTAAACACGGCGAAGCCGCTTTACTCAAAGGGCGGGTTGGTGGGTACAAAATAAGAAGAATATGACGAAAAAACAATATGAATATAACCCTGAGGTAATATTTGAAAATAGTAAATACTGGGAAAGATTACATGATAATGAAGAAGATGATATAGAGATTTATGAAAAGAGTAAAAAGCCGTATAGTTTTACTTTCCTTGTAACAACGTTTGAATTTAATTTAATATTTAATAAGAAATGACACACGAAGAATTTATAATCTGGTTAAATGGTTTCTTTGATATATCAGGAGCTAAGACCTTAAATGAAGAACAAGTACAAAAGATTAAAGATAAATTAGCAAAGTTTTCCGACAAATCTACGGACAAACATGAGGAGGTAGAGGAGGAAGTTTACGTACCTCCGGTAACATCTCCAGTACCATATATTTCCCAAACATGTACATGCGGTTGGTGGAACTCAACCTGGTGCCCAATCCATGGCCCTATTCTAAGTAGACCTGATTGGACATATAGACCACTTGATCAACCGTTTTGGGTTACTTGTAGTACTTCAAAATAAAATAATCCTTAATATATAATAGCGTTAAAAAGATGAGGAAATCTGACCCTTTTTCTTTTTAACGTTTTTATTTTCAACTATTTAACCCCAAAAATTTTACCAAAAATCATTGAGGAAATCTGACCCTTTTTGGGGGAAATCTGACCCTTTTTCCGAAATTTTACCGAAAAACTACCGAAAAACACCTAAATGAACCATACTAAAACTACTAAAAGCTCTCTAGCCCTTTAAAGACGGGTGAGGAAATCTGACCCTTTTTAAAATGAACCTTTTTTAATTCATTAATTTTCCTTATATTTGCATTATGGAAATGAAGAAGTTTAATGCACTAAAGGACGACGGAAGTCCTGTAACCTTTAAAGGGGTTGGTGGTATGAAAGCCACATTAAGAACCGGAGGGTATGTAACATTACCTGATGGTTTTATTAATTATCCAAAACAATTAATGGTACTAGCCATACTTAAAACAATAGGTGTTTATGATTCGAGATCAAATACCTTAACATTGCCTAATAGGTCTGAGATAGCGGAAATTACTGGAGCATCACTTAGTACGATCAAAAGAGCTTTTAAAGATCTTGAAGAACTCGGTGTCCTTGGGAAGATATCTAATGGCAAGTATAGAGTAAGCAGTAGTTATAGAGATGTGATGAAGATCCCCAGTGCTTTTCTTAATTCAAAGAATCTTACCTGGGAAGAGAAGTTAATGATAGGACAACTATACATCTATACGGTAAAAACAGGCAAGGAGATAGAATTTAATGATGCAAAAAGTAACAGAGTCAAGCCCTGTGGTTTTACAAATAAAGCTTTAAATGATTTAGCTAAAAAGCTTAAATCGTTAGGCCATGTATCTGATGAAGACACAATAAATATCTATGCTGTAGTAATAGATGAAGCCGAATACGAGTACTCTAGAGCTGTACAAAGTGAGGCCAAATGGAAATCTATGGGGTTGAAGGAGAGACAGCTTAGATTAAAGGCTGAAGAAGAATTGAAGACATATAAAGCATTACCTGATGTAACAGATATTTAAAATTTTTATTTAGTACCTTGTAGATTAAAAACATATATTTATATTTGCAGTACGATAAACAAAACGAAGAAATAACTTCAATGAGAAAAACACAACATAACGCATTTTATTTTCAGCCGATGGCCTTTAGCTCTCTGGGTGATATTAGTGTGTTATAATGTGATCATACATATACTAAGCTGATTAGCCCGGATTCTTAAAGAGTTCGGGCTTTTTGTATTATATCGAGTGGTACGCAGAGGCTATACGGGCGTGCTTTGGGAGCACGAATTCGCTGGTTCGAATCCAGCTCACTCGACTTAGCGGGGTGGTCTAGGGGTCTAGGACGTCGGGCTCATAACCCGAAGGACGCGAGTTCGAATCTCGCCCCCGCTACATATGGGGCTGTAGCTCTAACTGGAAGAGCGCTTCCTTTGCACGGAAGAGGTTCCGGGTTCGAATCCCGGTAGCTCCACAAATTATACCTATTAGGGTATAATATATGTAAAACATATAAAACCATGCTATAGCGGGTATAATATTATAAAATTACCTGATATATCGGGGATTATATGTGATCGTATATAATATGGGAACGTAGAGCGTAATTGGTAGCGTCCCCGGTTGTAACCCGGGTCCTAACGGCTTGGAGGTTCGAGTCCTCCCGGTCCCACTACATGGTGTGCGTAGCCAAGCGGTCGAAGGCGCTGGGTTGTGGTCCCGGTACGGTTAGTGACACGTCATGGGTTCGAATCCCATCGTACACCCTAAACTGGACGAGTAGCTCAGTTGGTAGAGCGTGGGCCTGAAGAGCCTAGCGTCGGTGGTTCGAATCCGCCCTCGTCCACAAAATTGCCGGGTGGTCTAATGGCAGGACGTCTGGTTTTGGTCCAGAAGGTAGAGGTTCGAATCCTCTCCTGGTAACAATTACACTTTTTTATTCAAATAAAAAGTGTTACCTTAGTACTATGAGAATGTAAATATGATTTAAATTATGAAAAAACTTTTATTATTTTTAGCCTTATTTGTTTGCAGCTTTACATTACTAGGGCAATATAAAATTGATCCTGTGTTGAAATCTAATGCGCAGGAGTTAGTAGCTACCCAACATTATAACGTAAATATCTTTGTAGATACCACATCCAGTAAAACTTATAGTGATCTTAAAGAGATTATGATCCACGTTAATAATGTATATGCTCAAGTAGGCATCCACTTTAAAATTTCTACCTTTACATATGGAGGTAGTGATTATAACCCGTATCTTTCTGTAATAGCCTCTATTAAAAGGTTAACTAATAATTGGGCCGATATAAGTTTGTATATTACAGGTAGAAGTGACGAAGATGTTATAGGAGCAGCTCATACTAACTGTATAGGTACTTTAAAGGCTGTAGCCCTTGTAGATCTCAGTCTTCAGGATTCGAATAAGGATTGTTCAAGGGTTATTATACATGAGTTTGGACATCTATTTGGTTTATACCATAGTGGTACAGAGGATTATATAATGAGCGAAGAAGGTAACCTAACCTACTCATCTAAATTTTCAAGTTCTGATAAAGAAAAGCTAAAAAATTATTCTAAGACCTTTTAGGTTTAAAATTTAATATTTATATTGCAATCAACATGCAAGCAATAATTATAAATACAGGCATTAAGAGTAACGGAACTGTCGATTCGAGACGGAGTCCGCGGCTATCTGTATTTGTAAATATGTAAGTAAGAATAATTCATATATAACAGGAAGCCTCGGACTACAAAGTTCCGGGGCTTTTTTATTTGGCCCCGTAGCTCAACTGGATAGAGCATCCCCCTTCTAAGGGGACGGTTCCAGGTTCGAATCCTACCGGGAGTACTTTATATTTTTAATAATTTTTTGTACATTACCTAGATATGGGTATATTATTAAAATACCAAAAAGGTGGCGGGATTAAATACGGAACTTCTGATTATAAAAAAGCTTATAAAAAAGGTACCGTAACTAAGTATAACCCTAAAACAGATGTTTATCAGGCACCTGATTTATCAGAATTTACAGTTAAATCTAAGTCTACAACTGAAGAATTAGATCAAATAGGTCATAGTGTTATGAATTTTTTAGGTGATATAACACCGTTTAATTCTATGACAAGAATTATAGATGACCCTGTAGGGACAGCAAAAGGTACCGCGAAGACTGCCGCAGATTTAACTATGTACGCAAACCCAGGTTCAGCTATGTACGCTCAAATGTCTTATGTAAATCCTATCACTAAGAGCCCTTATTGGGAAGGTGTTGATCAAGCTTTAGATGTAATTGCTGTAGCCCCAGAAATAGGTGCAGCAGCGCATACTCTTAAACTTGGTAAGTATGTTAAACCTGTAAGTAAGAGTGGTTTAGGATTACTAAGAAAATCCCCTTCACCTAAAGTATATAAAGGAACAGTTATATATCCTAAACTAAATAAAACAACTCTTGACCCTAAATTAGAACCTTATTTATCTAAAAAGAAACCGATTTATAGTAAAGAAGAGGAAATATTTAATTCTTTTTTATCCCCAGAAGGTAAAGCAAAGATAGATACAAAGAGAACTATACATTATAATCAGGATGGTAGTGTAAAAAATGTATATGACGCTTTAAATACAAATACTAATAATATTAAGTCAGTTGATGATATATTAAAATTATCAAATGATAAAATTAAATTATTAACATCAAAAGATAGAGAGTTTTGGGAAATAGTTAAAAAGTCTCCAAAAGATAAACAACAACATATTATAAATAAGCAATTATATAAAAAGAAAGATTTATTAAACACACCTACTGTGATACCAAGTAAGAAGAATTTGGAGGTAGTACAAAAAGCATTTAAAGAACAAGAAAATTGGTTAAAATCAGATGAATGGTTAAAACGTAGAATGTCTGTAGCCAAAGAAAGTAAGGCTGATGCTAAGAGAGCTAGAGCAATAGCTTTACATAAGTTAAATAAAACTGAAGTTACGTATAAAGATATGACCGGGGTAGATACTAGACAGTTAGGATTTTCTTCTACTATAGATGAAAACCCGCATGTTTGGTTAGGTATAGATAAAAACGTTAATAATAAGGAGTTAAGTAATATAGCTAACCATGAATTTATACACGCCTCAAATACGTATAATATTGACTATAGTATGAAAGGGATACCTTTTAAAACTATACGACAACAATCTGATAATCCACAAGTTATTCGTACAATAGAATATTTAAATAAAAAACCAGAACAACAAGTTAGAGGTGTTAGAGCTCTATCCTATCTAAAAGAAAAGGGCTTATGGAGTGGTGGGGATATATCTGATGCAGCCATTGATCAATTAAAATCTAGCAGTAGAATAGGAGGAGATTTACCAAATGATATTACTAATTTAGTAGTGAATTTAGATAAAAAAGACCTAAAACAGTTTTTAAATGCTGTTTACACTACAACACCTTTGGTGGGAGTATCTGGAGCTGTATCAATACAATCAAAAAGGAATGGAGGAGTGTTATTGAAGTATCAACAAGGTGGGGTAATGCTTGATAACATCTATAATAAATATCCAGCATTTAAAAACATGGGTGAAGTTACTATAAAATCTGACCCAGAGTTCACAAGAGATAAGACTGGTGTTGGTAGTATAGAGTATTTCAGTCCTAAAGAAGGACGAGAAAAAGTAACTTATTATAGTGGATATTCATATGATCACCCTAAACCTGGTACTCATGGTATAGTCTATGACCCTAAAACTAACAACGAGCAGTCTATCATGTTAGATATGATGCATGGTATGACTAGTGATAAAGTGTACAAAAAACATAGAAAAGAATTTGAGGATGCTTTCTTGGAAAAACATAAAGGAGATTTTGAGCGTGATTGGGAAATGTCTAAGGAAGATTATGGAGAGGGAGATGGTAAAGAGCAGTTTAAAGAGAATTGGATAGATGGACAGATCAGGGGATTAATGTTTGAAGGAACTGAAGAAGAGTTTGAAAAGGCTAGATATTGGCCTAAAGCTAGAGAAGTATATTTAAAAGATACCAAGATTAAAGAGAAGTTTACCCAGTTACAAGATTATTTAAAGACTGGAAATGCTTATACATTACCAGAATTTAAAACAAACTCAGTAAAAAAGAGTAATCTATTACCTTATAAATAATACTTAAATTAAATAGTTTGTAATTAACCTTGTATTTACGATAAATTTTTGTATTCTTTAGTCGTATAAACAATATTAATTAATATTTTAAATAAAAAATTATGGCAACTATTACAGGATCCGCGGGTCTTAAAACTAGAATCTTAGCTGACTTACAATACAATTCAGATAGAAAAGATTTTACTACGACCCTTAGAAACTTCATGACTGATGTAGCTAACTACTTAACAGGTGAAGCTTCAGACAACACAACAACAGGTGCAACACCTACATTAAATAACTCAGTTGGTAAATCTACTACTGCTGCGTTATCAACTGCTGCTCTTACAGAAGCAACTGTATTAACTATTTCTAATACTTTACTAACTACAGGTTCAATTGTTACAGCTGTAATCTCTAGTTATACAGGAGCTGGAATGCCTGTAATCTCTAAAGTAGAGCCTACAGATGATACCCTTACTATTAAGATCTTTAATGCTCACGCTTCTAACGCATTAGACGCTGCAATGGTAATTGATTGGTCAGTTAAGAGTTAATAAAATTTAATTAAAAATAATCAATTATGGGACAAGTATCTGATACTACAGATTCTATCAAAGCCAATATACAACATACTGGTAAAGATGTAAAAGATATTAATAGACTTAGAGAGGAACTTATAGCTTTAGCCAATAAGACTGTAAGACCCTATAGAGTATATACAGCAACATTAACACAATCAGGTACTAGTGCTCCTGATGCTACTGTATTAGAAAATACTTTAGGAGGAACACCTGTTTGGAGTTATGCTGGGTACCCAGGTGGTTATTATATGACCTTAGCTGGAGTATTTACAGAAGGTAAAACTGCAGTTTTTCATAATAATACAGCACAAAATGGTAATAGTCACGTATTAGCGTATTGGGAAGATGTAAATACTATTTATTATGAAATGGTTAACTCTGCTGGAACTTATGTAAATAACGAGTTTTATAAAAATCACACTATAGAAGTTCGAGTTTACGATTAACCCCATTTTACTTTTAAATTTTATTATTAAATTTGCAATATGAAAACATTACGCACATTAGAACTTTGTTTATGGCTGTTGGAAGAATCCAACGGAGGTTCTGGTGTATGCGCTAAAGATATTTGAATTTGATTGACATAATTTAAAGTTTTAAAGTTAAACACTAAAGAACCTCGGTAACCACCGGGGTTTTTTGTTTTATGGCCCTATCGTCTAATTGTTGGTTAGGACGTCGCGTTTTCACTGCGGAAAAGAGAGTTCGATCCTCTCTAGGGCTACAAATAGCTTCGTGCCGTAAAGACGAATGGAAGAGTACCTTGCCTTAGAAGCAAGAGGTTTGTGGGTTCGAATCCCACCGAAGCTACAATGTTCAATAAAAGTCCCTGTTCACTGTACGTGAATGGTAATGAAACAAATATAATCTATGGCCGGGTGGCGGAACAGGTAGACGCGACGGACTTAAAATCCGTTGTCCCTAGGACGTGCGGGTTCGATTCCCGCCCCGGCTACAAAACTTGTTATTTATATCTGGTTAGTCACTTATAACCTTACTAATCGGATATAAATAACAATATTTACTTCAGAGCGTAGGTTGTGCTGATCGGTCTCCAAAACCGTATCATGAAGGTTCGAATCCTTCCTGTCGTGCTACGCACCTGTGGCCGAGTGGCTAGGCAGGGGTCTGCAAAACCTCAGACGTAGGTTCGAATCCTACCAGGTGCTCTATATTGCCTTGTAGTTTAATTGGATAAAACAGTGGGTTACGGCCCCGCAGATCTGGGTTCGAGTCCTAGCGGGGTAACAATATTCCATATCACGATATGCAATACGCGAATCGCGAATCCCATTGACCTTATTAAAAACTTTCTTATATTAAAGTAATATAAATTTTAATGTTAATAAGTTATGAGTATGGTATATTTTGTTCCTGGAGAAGTTGTAGAGTTGAAACAGGAAATTATGTTTAGACCTCAAATGATCGTTAAAGAGATCAAGAAAAGTCGAATGAAAGATGAGAAGACTAATAAACCTCAGCTAATGGGTGTTTTATGTTTTTGGTTTACAAATAAAGGAGAATATCAAGAACAGATCTTTAATACTAAAGATTTAGTACATTCGAAATAATAATATAAGATAATAAGAAGAATATGATATCGTTTACACTACTTGGTGGTAAACTAGCTATTGATCCTAAATTAGCTATGATTGAGGAATTTACTAATATCCTTGAATACGCTAGTAAAAAGAACAAAGAAGAGCTAGGCATGCGTATGTTATTATACGTATTTTATTGTTGTGATCTTACAAACAGCAATCCTATGAAAGATGTAGACTACCGCGAAAAACCTAGACAAGCCATGGTCAGAGCTCTAGGTCCTATCAATAAAACATCATTCACTAATAAAGAACAGAGTCTTATAGATGCTGCTATGGACGCATACAACTACTTTAATGAGGATGCGTTAGAAAGATCTGCTATGGTACAACAAAAGAAAATTGATGAAATCAGTGCTTTATTAAATAAAACAGAACCCTTTATAGAGATTGTTCATGATGAAGACGGTCAACTAGATAAGGTTGTTACTAATGAGAGAGCTATTGCTGGATTTGTAAAACAATTAGAAGTACTAGCAGTTGGTATGTTAAAAGCCAAGGAAACAGCTAAGAAAGTAGAAAATGTTGGTAGAGTTAGAGGAGATAAGGGAAGTTCTATGATAGAACGTGGCGTGTTTAGGGATGATGAAGAGTAATGACAACTAGAGAATTACATAAACCAAAACCGGTAAAGTTTATTGATATTAATAAACTTCCAAGAGCTGCGTTTGAAAATGACTATGATAAGTTTGATTTAGATTTCTTAGTTAAGAAAGATGGAAAAATCATGAATGGTGAGTTTGATGTTACTGATGTACCAGATAAATTATATGGTTGTCCAACAGGTAATGAAGAAATTAATTTAAAAGATTACTTAGTATATAGACCTGTACCTAAAGAACTAATACAATGGAGAGACTTACCAGCTTATCATCCGGATTCTTTAGATATGGAGAATTGGTATCGAGATCTTATAGAATATTGTAAACATGGTGTTTGGGTTGATGGTGAGTATTGGAATCCTTATATGGTTTACTGGTTAAATGTTTTTGTATTCCCAGTCCCAAAATATGATGAAGACGGAAACTTAGTTCCTGATTTTGACCCAGGTCATCCTTTTTATTGTAATATCGATAGATATATACTTGATATAGCTTGGAAGGCAAGACTTACAAAACAAGATGTATCTTTAATGGGAGGTCGTGGTATAGGTAAATCATACCTATGGGGCTCGATTATGGATAGAGAATATAGATTATTCCCTAACTCTTGGACTGTAGTATCTTCTACAAATGATGAAACAACTTCCGAGGCTTGGAATAAGGTTGAGGAATGTTTAACAGCTATTGAAAAGTTACATAGAGCTCTTAAACATAAACGTATTACCGACTCGCTAACAATGAAATATTCTGGAGAGGTGGTAGAATTACCAGATGGTACAACAGAAGATAGAGGGTATCTAGCTAAAATGGAAAAAATTACTTATGGTAAAAACGCCGGTAAGACAAGGGGTAAGCGTCCTACTATACAGTTAATAGAGGAGTTTGCTGCGTTCCCACCTACAGGACAAAAAGGAGATCTTAAATCATGCATGAGAGAATCTAGAGGATCTTGGTATGTAATGGGTGGTATGAAGAAATGTACAGTTTTATATTCTGGGACTGGAGGTACTGTAGAAAATGATCAAGCAGAAGGGATATTTATGGATCCTATTGCTAGTGAATGTATACCAACATGGGATTGGGAAGAAGCTGGCGATAAAGGTTGTGGAATATTTATCCCAACACATATAAAACGTTCTGGTACTTGGGAAGATAGTGGATGCCCAGATGTAGCTTTAGGTAGAATGGAAACGGAAGAAGAGAGAGCCAAGAAGAAATCAGACCCAATTGCATACATGGGGCTTCTACAAGAATTCCCTATGACTATTAAAGAGGTATTCTTACGTACAGGAGTAAATATCTTTGATCAGGATAAGATAGCCACACAAAGGACCACAATTGACTTTGGTAAAGATAATATACCAAAACCTGGTAGAGGTTTCCTTAAATGGAAACAAGCTGAGAATGGTAAAATTATTGGGGTAGAATGGGATCCAGCACCAACTACTGGTGATATAGAAATACTAGAGCATCCACACTGGTTGCAGGATATAACAGATTTACCTGACGACGAGAAACAACCAATGAAAGATTTATATGTATCCGGTTGTGATAGTATTGATCAAGGTAATATTGATTCATCTTACGCAACAGATAATAAAAAAGGTTCTGAACTTTGTATGATGGTTAAAAAACGTGTTGTGGATAAAGGGTACTTTAAATACACATCAAATATTTATGTTGCTAAATATAATAAACGTTCTGACGATGTTAGGGATGATTGGGGTAATGCACTTAAGCTGGCCATATACTATAACTCTCAAGTAAATATAGAGTATACTAAAATTGGTATTGTTGGTTATTTTAGAGATATGGGGTTTTATCACTTACTAAAGAAGAGACCATCTATTGCTTTACAAGGGGGAGACCCTAAGAAGAGCTCTAATTTAATAGGTACTCAGGTAAGTTCTTATCTTATTGATCATATGGACGGTAAAATTAAATCATATATTGATGATAGTTATGATAAAATATGGTTTCCGGATTTACTAGCTCAACTACAAGATTATGATAGAGATAATCGTACTAAGTATGATATGGTAATAGCTATGGGGTTATGTGAATTATCAGATGAAGATTTAATGGGTAAGGTAGCTAAACCACCAGTAAGAGAAACTCAACAATTACAATCTTTTGGTTATTGGACAGAAAAGTTACCAGACGGTCGTAGAATTAAAAGGTACGGAGTAATTCCCGAGAAAAAAGGTCAAGGAGGAAATGAGATGGAGCAATTCTTAGAAGCTGAAAAATTTAAAAAACATGGTGGGGTAAGATGGATAGATATGACCGATCCTGATGACCCAAAGCCAATGTATTAACACATTTTTAATTAAATAGAATTTAATATATTATCGAGGTAATGTAAATATAAATAATATGGAAGTAAATGATGTAAAACCAGAAAATCAACATGTTCTGGTAGAAGTTGAAAAACTAGAAGAAGTATCTGAAGGTTTATACGTAGGAAATCAAAATGCTGTCGAGACAGATGCACATCCAACAGAGTTTTATATAGGTAAAATTCATAAGTTTGGACCTAAAGCAAAAGATAAGGATCAGTGTCCTAGTATAGAAGAAGGTAAGTATGCAATATTTTCACAGTGGTCAGGCCACGCACTAGCAACCAAAGGTGTTTATACGAAAATAATTCCAGCATATAATATAGTAGCAATTTCAGATAGTTTAGAGATGACAAAAGAAGAACTTAAACCTACTAATGATAGAATTTTAGTAGAACTTATAGAAGATCAAAAAGTAGAAGACGAAGTATATATAGGAGATCACAATGACCCGAGAGAGGCTGTAACACAAAAGGGAAAGGTTATTAAATGTGGTATAAACTCTACCGGTTATTCGGAAGGTACTGTAGTTTTCTTTGAACCTCATGCAGGTAATTTAATTGTAAATAAACCTGGTGAGCAGATAAAAACATTAAACAGTAGAGATATACTGTGCACATTATAATAGCTAGTATCAATGCCATATGTAACTAATAAAAATATAGAAGATGTATATACTACAGAAAAGGAAAAGAATACCTTTGAGTATCTACACAAGTGTATAGACTTCAGTATTGCTCAATTAGTTTACGAGAGAGATCATATTAGAAGAGCCAGAAACCTTTACGAAGGTATTAGGGATGATGATGAATTTCGTTATTTACAAGAGACTTTCGGAATTGAAACCCCGTTAGCGCTTAAAATGACCCCTCTTGTAAAAACAAGGATTGATGTATTACTTGGAATTTTATTAGATGAAACATTTACATATAGGGTAACTGTTAATGATTCTGTATCCCTAGAAAACATAGAGACACAGAAAACAGAGGAGAGAGTAAAACGTGTTAGAGCAAAGTACCAAGAGCAGTTAAGTAGGAATAAAACAAATCTCCAGAAAGGGATGCCTATAGAGGATAATATGGTTAGCCAAAGATATTTGGAATCCATTGACTCTTTGATAAATGAATCCTTTATATCTTCCTTCGAAATAGCTGCTCAATCATTAATTAAATTCTTTTCACAAGACCCAACTATAGACTTAAAGCAGAAGGTTAAATTATTCTTTTTAGACCTTTTAGTTACTGGGGAAGCTTACTATAAAACATCAGTACCTCAGATAGGTGCTGACCCTGTTTTAGAGATAGTTAAACCAGAAAATATATTCTTTAGTAAGAATACTAACCATCAATTTATGTCTACAGGAAATAATCCTAATGTAGACACTGTTGTTCAGAGAGAGTATATGAAGAGGGAAGAGATCTTAAATAGATGGGGGCATTTACTAAGTAAACAGGATAAAGAAGACTTATTTGGTAAAGCACCTGGTAGAGGTACTGGACATACAAATATAGTAAGATCTACAAGAGAAATCGAGTATGCCAATAGAAGTATTGATGGAACTATAGGTAAAACTAATCAATACACTAGAAGAGGAACTGATTATATACCGGTATATTTTGTTGAGTGGTTAGCTAGTAATGAGGTTGACATTGATGACGAGACACAAGACGACTTACAAGTTGTAAATGAAAGTAAAGTATCAACAGAGGAGTATAGAGAATTTTATGGAGCAGATGCTGGGGCTAGTAAGGTAAAAAAGAAAGCTTATAGACTTGATAAATATCAAGGAATTAGAATTGGTTATAATATTTACCTGGAATGTGGTAAGAGTAGAAATACCGTAAGAAGTATAGGTACCCCGTGGAAAACTAAATTATCTTATAATGGTGTAGGGTATAATGAAAGAAATGGAGAACCATATTCATTAGCATGGTCTTTAAAGGATTTACAAGACTCTTTTGATATTGTAATGTTCTTTAGAGATAACTTAATAGCTAACTCTGGTGTTGATGGGTCACGTATTAACCTAGCAGCTATACCAAAAGTACTTGGTAATGATTTTATGGAGCGGTTATTAAAATTTATCGCACTAAGAAAGCAAGGCGTTGAAATAATAGACCCTACAGAAGATGGGGCAAATTTATTCCAACATTACGGAGATTTTAAAGGTTCGGTAGATGGTAATGTTATAGCCTCATTAAATGCGGTACTTGAGACTATACAAGCTCAAGCAGATGTTGTATCTGGTATAAATAGACATATGTATCAAGCCGCTGAGGTTAGAGATGCGGTTAGTAATGTTAAAGTTGGTCAACAACAAACATCTTTAATCACGAAAGATTTATTTGAATTAGTTCATACGGCTAGGAGATATATGCTTATTGACTTAATTAATAGAGCAAGATACTCCTATATAAAAGGTAAGCGAGGTTCTTATATTGTTGGTCATAGATCAATTTTATTTGATGTCCAAGCTAAAGACTTTTGTTTTACAGATTTCAATATACAAGTTGTTAATTCTAGTAGGGAGAACGCTAAGTTAGAGAAGTTATCAGCTGCTGTACCAGAGTTAATTGCAGCTGGTGTTATAGATCCAGAAATTTTAATCGAAATGATTATGTCTGATTCTACTACAAATATCCTACAACTAGTACAAACTAGTATAAGGAAACGTAGGGAGGAGAACGATATGGTTGGTCAGTTAGAGGGTCAGGTAGAGCAAATGAGTAATGATAGCCAAGAACAAGCTAAATTAATAGATCAGTTACAAAAAGAGATTGATAAAAAATCTCAAGAGGATGTAGACCTAAAAAATAGAGAGTTAGCTCTTAAAGCTAAAAATGATCAAGATAAGATTGATCTTGGTAAAGAAGAGATAGAACGTAAAATTAAGAAAGATGCCGCAGATATTGAAAAAGATAGGGAGATTGTACAATTAGAAAGAGAACAACTATATGCTGAGAACACTGCCGGTAATGCGAGAGAAATTAGAAATAATATATAATGGCAGAGATTTCGGAAAATACAAGTCAAAAGTATAAAATTGAGTTAGAAAATAGAGCGGTTGTAACTGTTAATATTAGACAACTTTTTAAACCGAGATGGATTAATTACTTTGGTTCTGTAGATAAAGTAAAAGAATTTATTAAAAATTATAAATAATGGATATTAGAATAGTAGAGTCAATGCCTACTGCAGGTAGTTTATCTGACTCAGCATTTAGATTAAACCCTAATGTTGAGAATATATCATTAGACTATGATTTCACTGACAAGGATCTAGCTCTACTTGATACTAATTTAAATTACGCTGTATTACCGTGGCAATTAGGGACTGATATGGTTAAGAAAACTTTCTTAACTTATAATGGTATTTCTTGTGAAACTCAGGAATTAATACAAACTGTAGTTATGGAATCTGATTCAGGGGCTAGCGCTACACAATTAGCCGGGTATAACAACTCAAATGAATGGGTATATAAACCAGCAGAATTTCAACTACCTGGATCCTTTCCAGAAACATCTAACCCATTAGATACAGCTAACTGGCCATACGATCAATCTCAAGGAATTACTGTTGTAAAACAATTTTTAGGTGGAGAGTCTGGTTTAGTTGAAAATAGATATACAGCTTTCTATAGGGCTCCAGTTCAACACTCGTTTGAATTAGCTAATGCTATAGGGACTAAAATTTATACAGATGGTTGGTATACTTCTTATGTTATAGCTTGTAAGACTTGGACTGCTGCAAACGCTGCTACAAGTGCAGCTAATGGACAAATCATTTACTACCCAACTCAAGAAAAGTTTTATGTGAATATTACAGGTAATACAGGAGCACCTGTTGTAGACCCTAATGATTCTAATTTAACTATACCAGATCCAACAGATTGGAAAGAAACTCCTACGTTTGTAGAGTGGATGGATTTTTTAAGAAATAATATGGGACCAGCAATGACTAATGATCCTGTTTATTTTGTTGAAACTCAACATTTAGCTACACCAGATTTAAACGAGGCGATTAGAAAGGAGTTATTAAAAATAGCATGTTGTTGTGATAAAAAGGATTTTGGTATGTCTACTATCCATAACTGGATAAAACTAACTCAGAAGAGAGTTGGGGCATTAGTTAAATTTAACGCTGAGGTATTTAAAACATCTCAAAAGATCATTGAATCTACAAGAGAATTATGTTACCTATGCTTATACCATGATAAAGAACACTTATGTTAATTAAATTTACAGATAGTTATGAGCCTTATCTTATAGAGGGTAGAGCTCTTGTTGGTAGACTTATAGATAAGATTGCCAGCAAGGAGCCTTTTGTAGGTAATTCAGTAGAATTAGATAAGATGTATGCTTTATCTATTGCAATTGGAGCTATTATTGATCACTTAGAGTATGAAGATAATGAAGAAGTTGCAGATAATGAGTATTTATTAGATATATTAAAAGAATTATTGACTAAGGATCTTTGCGGAACAAATAGTCAATTACCTGATAGAGTGTTTAATAATTTACCAGATCCAGTAGATCTGAATGCATTAAAAAACTCTAACAACTAAAAATTTAAATTATGGCAAATACACCTATATTAGAACAAGCAACCAGGAATAGTAAAACACTTAAAAATACTGATGCTCCTGATACAGATAGCAGAGAGATTGAATTAGTATCTTACGGTTTAACCGTTTCACCTGATTTAATGCATGACCATACTAGGATGAAATATACTTCTCCAGTAAATCAAGCACAAACTGTTTATATTAATTCTCCGGTTAATTGGGAGGATAGAACTATGCATTGGTTAGAATTGGATAATTCAAATAATACAGTAAGTAAGATTTTTATCTTTAATACAGATCATATATTATTAGATGATCCTGCTAATACAACCAGGTCTTATACTATTACTGCTGGAAAGAAAATGTCCTTCTTTGGTACATTAATAGATGGTCAGTTTCACTGGAGATTATCTAGTGAAAGTACTAACTAATACCAAAAAGAATACATATATTATATAATGAAAAAATTAATAAGTTAATAACTTAAATAAGAATAATATGGCAATTACATTAGAAGATCTTCACAGTGATGAAGATGACAACTTAGAACAAGGAAAAACGCCAGAAGGCGGAAAAGCACCAGAAGGTGATGACAAAGGGGATCCAAATGATCCTAATTACGTAGTTAACCCAGAAGGGAATCCTAGAAGCGCTACAACCCCACCAAATGATCCAGACAATAACCCTGAAGGGGGAGATGAACCAGGTGATGGTAATGAACCAGATGGAGGTAATGAACCTACCGGAGGGTCTGATGATGACGGCGGTGATGATACAGGAGGTAATGACGATGATGTGGTAGTATCTGGTATCGAGCAGTATCTTTCTGAATTTGGTATCCAGGCTGGACTCATTGAAATGGAAGATGAGGAAGGTAATACTGTTGAGCGTCACTTCAATGAACTAGATGAACAAGAACAGTTTAATGTCCTTAAATCTTTAGCAGACTTAGGCGCACGACAATCTGTTCAACAACATGGTTTAGACGAAGATGAGGTAGGTTTAATTAATTACATTAGAAGTCAAGAAGGTACTGTAGAAGAAATTCTAGAGGGTATGGCTAAGTCTAGATTAGCTGAAGAAAGAGCTTTAGCGGAATCTACTGGAATTGACTATCAAGGTATGTCTGAAGATGCTATTTACACAAAGTTTATTAAAGAGGCTAATCCGGAAGCAACTGACGAAGAGGTTGCGGAAGATCTATCAAAAGCTAAAGAAGGTAAATTCTTTGAGGCTAATGTGGAGCGTATGAGAGAGTCTTTTATACGTACTCAGCAAGAGGAAGCAAAGAGGTTAGCAGCTGAAGAGCATGAAGCCTATAAAGCAGAGCTAGAGCAAGACAGAACTACTATCGTTAATGCTGTAGCTGATATTGAAAACGTTGTAGGTTTTCCTGTAGATAATGATGTTAAGAATGAGGTACTAAGTAAAATTCTAGAGGTAGGTGAGAGTGGTGACTCTTTGTTTATGGAGGAGGTTTTCTCTGATCCAGCTAAGTTATTTAGAGTAGCTTATTTACATTATAAAGGAGAAGAAGCACTTGATACTTTAGATAATTATTGGAAGAAAGAGGTAACTAAAGCTCATAAAAAGGGTAGAGCTAGCGTTACTGACGGTATGCCTACTAAACCTATTAGTGGTAGAACAGAAAAGCCAGAAGGTGGAAAAGGTGATGATAGACCACCAACTCCATATAGAGAACCAGAGAGGATTACTCTAGATGAACTTCATGATGACGTTTAATAAAATAATTTTATTTTTACCTTTGTGAATTAAAAAATATTTTGCTTAGGTGGATATATCAATAATAATCAAGGGAGGAACTACCTTCCATAAAACAAAAGCTAAATAATATGAAAATTGTAGACAGAAATACTATCCCTCAGAATATGAGCGATACGAAAACTATCCAACATTTTGGTACTCTTTTAGGAGAAAAGCCTCACAAATTGGGTACTGTGGTTACAATGTACCCACACTTAGCAATCAGTACTTTGACTGATGCATTAAAAAATGTTTATTACAATCCTAAGAAATCAGAAGGGTCTTTTAGCCCTGTGAACTCAATGTGTATTGAGTGGGATATCAACGTTAACTTTATTAAGAAAGTTAAGATTGTTGGTGCTATCTCGGGAGACGGTTCTCAAGAGCAAGTTGAGACTATCATCTTGGAGGAAAGATATTATGACAAAAATGATACTTTCACATTAGAGAACAAGCAACAATTATTTGTTACTGCAGTTCCTAAGAAAATCTCACAAAAGAAATATGAGTACAGAGTAAGATTGGTGACTAATGATCCAACCAAGACTATTAACACTGCTTACGCTGCTGCTGGTTTCACTACTAGATACAGAAGTAACTACTTCCCAGAGTTATCTGAGAGAGGATACACTAAATTTGTAAGTAACACTGAAAAGCACAGAAATTACATTTCTCGTCATAGAGCTTCTGTAGACTGGTCATCTGACTATGCTAGACAAGAAGATATCTATATCCAAACTGCTAAAGGTAAGGATGATTCAGCTTACTACAAAATGAATAAAAAAGAGAAAGATTGTTTAGATCACTTCTTGAACTCAAGAGACCAAGCATGTGTTTGGGGTGAGACTAACTACGATGTGAACGGTAAATGTCGTTTGCAAGATGACCACGGTCGTGACATCCCTATGGGAGATGGTGTAGTAGCTCAAATCGAGAGATACTGTGATAAATTCTCTTACTCTATTTTAACTGCTGACATTTTAGATGACGTTATCACTTCAATGGTTGAAAAATCAGATAACCCAACTGGAAATGTTTATGCTGTTATCTGTAACGAAAGATTATGGAGAGCATTTGGTAAATTGATGAAAGATGACTTGAGATTTATTTCTCCATCTGATGGATCTTACTTCTACTCTAAAGCTAAAGGTAAAGAGGTTGAAGTTGGAGCTACTTTCAAATCTTACCATGTACAAGGTAATACAATTACTTTTATGCCAGATAGATCTTTAGGTCAAGAATATCCTGATCATGGATACGGTATCTTCTTAGATACAGGTGTTGACTTAAACTCTGGAAGACCTAATATCGCTATGTTTACGTTAAAAGGGTCAGAAATGATTTCTGGAAACTTAAACGGTATGGGTGGACAAGACGGTATGACTTCTGGAGAAGTTTCTACAGGAGTTGCTGGTTCTCAGTACCACTTGTTAGGGTTCGCTGGTACAGTTGTATTCAACCCTTACAAATCTTTCATCTTGGAAGAGTCAGTAATTGTGTAATAATAATTACTCGTAATATACTAAGAGGTATCTATTTAGGTACCTCTTTTTTATTATACACATAGAAAATTAAAATATTATGACTATATTTTGGTTGTTATAAACATTTTAATAAAAACAAATAAGAATAATATGAGTGAAAAAGGAATGCTTAATTTAGAGCAGAAGGAGAATGGTACTCCTATTGATAAGATTATTACCCTTAGGGGAATCTTTAAAACAAAGCATACAGTTCAACCGGCTTTTGACCCTAAAGTAGGGTGGTATAGAGGCGTAAAAAGAATTACAGAGGATGATAAAAAATCCCTTACTTATTATGTAACTGTAGGTGAAACAGGCGAAAATGCTAGAAAAAATACTTCAATTGTCCTTGAGGATGGTATTGAGTTTAACCTTGATAATGAAGTAGATGCTATTAACTGGGCCTGGGTAAAGGAGACTAAAGAAGTTGCTTCATCATTTGAGGAAGCACAAAAATCAAAGACAGCAAGATTCTACGTAGAAATTGAAGGTAAAGAAGCTTTAAAGAAAAATATTGAAGTTGAGAAGAAATTCGAAGCTATTAAATATGTATTAGAGGATTCACCAGTAAACTATGAAAATAGAGCTTTGTTATTAGGATTTGACATGAAGGGTGAAAATCCTGAGGTTGTTAAACAGTTCCTATTAGAACAAGCTAATAATAGTAAAACTTGTAAAAAAGTAATCGAAGTATATGAAAGTAAATTCTTAGGTATTCACTTACTTTATTTGAAGGCTAAACAAAAAAATGTAATTACTACAACTCCTAATGGAGCAATTAAGTTTGGATCTCAAGTATTTGGAATGTCTGACGAAGCTGCAATTTCTTTCTTACAAAACAAAGATAATAAGGAAGTATTAGCGTTATTAGAAAAAGAAACTAATCCTGATTACTTTGTGAAAGATAATGACCCCGCAAACGACAAAGAGGAAGGTACAGAACAGGGGGCTGCTTTCGACTTCACAAAATAATAATAAATGACTCACAGACAATTTTACGAATATCTACTAACAGAGCTTAATACAGTAAAAGCTCCGTCATTACATCTTGAAGATTTCTTATACTTTGGTAATAAAGGTATTCAAGAATATGTCAATGAGAGATACAGAAAGTATCAAGATACACAACAACTTACAGATGATTTACAAGCGCTCCACTCTTCTACGAGTGGGGTGTATGTAACAAATTCATCCCCAGCCACCACTACTTTTACAGGAAGTTTTTCCGGGTCTAGAAATACTTATTTTGGTAATAAGTATAATAGTGCTTTTATGGTTGTTGGGCTTCCTAGTGATTATTTTCACTTACTAAGTTGTAATACAAGTGTACAAACTAATATACCTTATAAGTGTCAACCTGCTGGGTATATACACCAAGGTGTTACGAAAAGATTGACATCTGATCTAGCCGTTGGTATAATGAATAATGCATTTTTAAAGCCTGATTATAGAACTACTTATTATAAAATAGTAGATGATTATAGAGATAATATTAAACCTGGAGCTATAGAAATTTATTACGGTGATCCCAATAAGTTTTCCGTGACAGAGTTTAATATTGACTATTTAAAACAACCAGCTTTAATAACGATGACTGCTACACAAAGAGATGCAGTAACTGATAATACCCCACAAATGGAATTTCCAGAATATGTTTGTAATGAAATTATAAAACGTACAGTAAAATTAATTTTGGAAAACCAACAAAACCCTAGATTACAGACACATATACCGACAAATGAGTCGATTGAATAATACCTTTGTAGTTAGAATTTAATTTAGTATACTACAAAAACAATAGGTTGCGGATACCAGCTGTGACCTTATAAAATTTATAAAAACGATTTTACTACACTGGTATAAGTAAGATCAAAAACAAAAGAAAATTATGTTTACATTAGGAGACAAATTAAGAGTATTAAACTCAGATGCCGAAGTTATCGTAAGAGATAATACCGGAGCTACTGTAGCCACAAGTGGTGCTGTAGCAAATACTGATACTATCTCAATTGAAGGTTTTGGTACCTTTGCTATTGCTGATATTTCAGATATGAAAATGCACAGAGGAATTACTGCTGCTAACGAATCAATTGATTGGACTATTGTTGCTCCAGCTGGTATTGTTATTGGTGATGCTGTAGAAGTTAGAGTATACGCTAAGACTGGAAGATATCAATCAGAAGTTAAAAATAACTTTATTGGTGCTGCTAGACCAATTACTTTTATGACCCAACCATTAACAGCTGTTACCGCTGCTGCTATTAGAACTGCAATTGTAACTGCTTGGACTAATAGAGTAACTCAATTCCATATTGAGGATCCAGTAATTAATATTACTAACGGTGCTGCTGCTGCTGATATCGATGTTGCTACTACTGCTGGTTATGAGTCAGTTGAAGTAACTAAAATTGAAATTTCTAGAGCTAACTCTGGTATTGGAACTCAAACTCCAGTATCATTAGCTAAAAACGTAACTAACTCATCTGCTGAGCCAGGATTAGGTACTGGTAAATTCTTAGAAGAGTCTGTAAAAATGGCTACAGGATACAATACTGATCCTTATGGATTAGATCAAGATTCTACTAACGTAGATATTAGAGGATTGTATACTGAAGTATCTTTCACTATTGATACTACTTTCGATGAGAATCTATCTACTTTAGCTGCTGACCATGGTCCGCTTCCAGCTACTCACAGATTTACTATCTGGATGAATGAGTCTACAATGATTGCTGCTAACGCTGCTATTTCTAAAATGGCTGCTGCTGCTATCTTAGCTGCTGCTGCTAACGCTGGATCTACAGCTACTGTTCAAGCTGCTCCTTTAACAAGAGCACAAGAAGAGACAGAATCATTAATCTTAGCTGATAGAAGTTCTGTTGCTACTGTTGCTGCGTTTATCGCGTAATAGTCTAAGAAATAGATTAAAAAGAAAGCTCGTCTACAAAGGCGGGCTTTTTTACTTTATATATTCAAGTATTTTTACTATAATGTATAATACGCAAAACTTGTATTATGGGAATATTAAAATATCAAGGAGGTAATAAATTAATAGCCGCTAAAGGAGATAATATTATAGCTACTAGAGCTGCTTCTGCTCCAAATTATAAAGCACAACCAAATAAAGTGGTTAAACCTGCAGTTTGGGATAAATCTGGATATGAAAAGTATATAAGTGACCCAAATTATGTAGCAGCAGCATCCCGAGGTAATACAAAACAACAAGGTATTGTAGATTACTATAAAAGTTTACCGGGGTCTACAGGAAGAGAAGGAGGAGAACAATTCTTTCAAGATGTAGCTAGAGATATGGGAGAAGTATACTCGTATGATGCAGATGCTACAAAGGCAGACTGGATATTTGATAGAAAAGCTACTGATGAATTAGCTGCTAAAAGAAAAGCTGATGCTATAGCTGCACAGAGACAATCAGATAGTGCTAGAGGGTTTACACCTGGATTTAAATATGAGGATGGTCAACTATACCAAAGAAGACAAGGTAAGGATACAGGAAAAGAACATTGGGAAGCTTCCAACTATAATATGGCCAAAATGTACGCTAAGAAATATGGTACAGATGGTTTAAGTAGTAAAGAGATAGTTCAACAGGTTAAAGAAAACCCAAGAGCATTTGCCTCTACTTGGGGCACACCACAAAATATAGCTCAAGCACAAGGAATTAAAATTAAGGAAAATAATATGACAAATTATAGAAATGGAGGTAGATTACTAAAATACCAAACCGGTAATAAAGTAGACTCTGTAAATACTTACCAGATTACACCTAAGGCAGTAAACGGTGTACAAAGAACAAATACAGCTGTTTTAACTCCAGGTGAAGTAGATCCTAAACAATATCAAGGTTTAAGCGAATGGCAGCCAGCCTATGATCCAAACAGACCTACTCAATTAGATAGTAAAGCCAAAGCTAATGCAGCTATAATGGCAGAAAGAAATAGAAGAAATCAAGAGATAATTAAATTTAGACAAGGGGTTCAGAAGAAATATGGCATAGATCCTAATACTATGGATATAAACCAAACAATCGACCCTAATGCTGTTTATCCGGAAGACCACAAACAAGCAGGTCAAAGAATGATACCAGCAGAAGACTTAGAAAATTTTTATAAAAATCTAGAGTGGAAAAATGCTTATAGAAGAAGAGCGGGGTTTAAAGAAAAACAATATTACGGAAGTAAAGAAGCTGAACAGCAAGGTTATACACCTCAGACAAATATTAGAGATTTAAACTTTGGTTATAGATTAACTACTGGATCTCAAGCGCCTGCTAGAAAACATAAAAGAGGTGGGGTTTTACTTAAAAAATCACAGAAAGGTGGTAAGTTAACTACTAAAGTTGAGGGTTACGATGGGGTAGTAAGTGAAACTTATGGTAAGTGGCTTACTAAACAATCTAAAAAACGTAAGAATAAAAGAAAGAAACAAGGTGGTGGAGATGGTTCATTAGAGGAACTATATAAAAAAGAATTACGTGTTTTAAATAAAGCTAAAAGAAAAGCTGAAAGAAAAGCAGATAGTAAAACAGCTAGCTATAACTGCGGTGGTAAATCTCACAAAGGTGGTGGGGTTTTACTTAGAAAAGGTCAAAAAGGTTTTGTAGTAAAGGATAATTCGGTTACTAAAAAGAATGACAAAGATTATAAAAAGTCTCAGAAAGATAAAGAAAAAAGGGCTAAGAAATCTGAAAAGACTTATAAGAAAGCATTAAAAAAACAAGGCTCTTTAGATTTAAATAAGATTGCTACTATAAAGAGATAAGTATGACTCTAAACGAGATAACATCAGCAATACGTAATAGAGTTTCAGATGGTTTATCTGGAAATATTTCTAACCAAGCTTACTCAGTTAAACAAATTGAGGAGGAAGTTGATTTAGAAAGAGCTGCTTATATACAAAAATATGCAGACTCCGGAAGAAAGCTTAATCCTAAATATTTATACCAAACTATAGATGCTTTACACGTAACCTGTCACGACTTATCACAGAATGCTCCATGTGGGTTTTCTTCCGGGGATGGAGTACCAGCTGTTAAAATACCACCTGTAGCAGCTACATTCGATGATAGTGCTGTAGAATATTTTGGTCTTATGAATAAGCAGGAAGACTTTATTGTGTATTTTGATACCGATAGTATGCAAAACCATAAATATCGCGTTAGAACGTCTAAAAGACCGTTTATTTGGATTGATACAACACAAGATAAAAATGGCATGATGACAGCTTATCTAATGAATGCTGGTCAACATGTTGGTTTAAAATATATGTCAATAAGAGCTATTTTTGAACACCCATCAAGAATTGGGGATGATAGTCCTGATTTTGGTGATAAGGAATATCCAGCACCAGGACACGTTCAACAAGCTATAATTGATACTTTGACTGAGAAATATGTTAGATACTATAGACAGATGAATCTGCCTCCTTTACCTAATACTCAGTCTGACCCAGTAACTTAATTAATTTATGGCACAAGAAGAAGCTCAAGAGCGTTTATATGAATACTTGACTAGTAAGCATAGAATGAAAGCATTATTTGGAATATCTATGACTGATGATGATTTCGTTGAAGATTCTTACTTTATATTTCGCGACCTAGGAAATGTTGCTACAGCTGTACATGGGTTTACGGCTAATATAGATCAAGATGGTTTTGTAGACCTTCCTTGTAATTTCGAATATATAGAGGCTGTATCAGAGGGGTCAACAGCAGATTTTAGTGATGATGATCTAGTAATTCTATATGGAGACCCTACAACTATAACTATAACAGCTAGTTATTCATTTTTACCTGATGTGGTTAGTGATCCGTCTTTTAAAAGACATAATTTATCTAGATCAGACCTTCATCCAAAGGGTGATTTTGTTCCATATGAAATTGATGCATCTGGTACTTGTAAGAAACTTAGATTTGATAAGAAGTTTGTTGGTAATATGGTTACCGTTATTTATAGGGGTATTTTAATGGATTCCGATCAAAACCCGTTGTTAACTAGGAAAGAAGTTGAAGCCATTGCTTATAAGATGGCCTTCTTAGTAACACAAAAGAAAGCTTTTATGGGGGATGATCAATCTACTAAATTCCTACCATATATTAAACCAGAAGCTGAGCGTATGGCCGCTGCAGCTAAAATTCCTGAATATTTATCTCAAAACTTCTTAGACAGACTACTTTCTGCAAAAACTAGATCAGATAGAAAAGTATTTTATAGTAGTTATAAAACTTTAGAATAATGCCTACTCATGTTTATAATGAGGACGGAAAATTAATAAAGGTAGCAGCATTTGACGCAAGTCTTATGCTTACCCTTAAGGATATATTTCCTAACGATAAAGAATTCGCTAAGGAAGTATTGGAAGTTAAATCAAACTCACCTAAGGGTAAACTACAAAAGTTATATAATGTTAAAGATAATTCTTCATTAGTTAGGAAGATCTTTAGATTATATATAAAAAGTGTTCTTTGGGATATAATATCTGGAAATTGTTCATATATGTTTCCAGGTAATTGTAAAGCTGAGATATATACAGCTGAAATGAAAGATTCAGTTGTTAAGTATAGAAGGCAGAAAGGTCAGTTACATGAATTCGATCTTTTAGCCACTAATTATAAAATACCTAGAGTTAAGTATAGATTTTCTAAACACTCTAGACGTCAGCAATTAGAAGTTTATGTTAATAAACCATATTATAAACATCTAGTAGATACAGCTAATAGTGGTAAAAACTTCTCTAAGCGACCAAAAAATATTAATCACTTTCTACCGGAGATTTACGAACAATTTCCTTATATTAAAGAAAGTAGTATAAATAAGATTGTAAGAATAGGATCCAGAAGAATGGCTTACAATTTAAGGAGAGGGGAAGAACTTAGGATCATAGATAAAGACGGTGAGATCAGATTTTATAGACCTCTAGGTAAAAATCATGATAAAGTAATGAGATCCGTCAAGAAGAAAAGATTAAATAGAGAAAAGAAACAAAATGAGTCAAGAACAGTCAGTTAATCAGTTTACAGAGCTTAACACAGATTCACATCCGATTAATACAAAACCTAATGTGATGACTGACGCTATTAACGCGGCTCTTACAACTAAAGGGAAAAACCAGCTTATCCTTCAAAATATGAATGGTAATGAGCATGTTACTCAACTTACTGAGGGATTTCAGCCATTAGGTGTTGAAGTATTTAAAGGTATATCTTATATAGTATCTGGTAGATTTGACTCTAACGGAAATTTTATCGAAGGAGAAATAGGGTCTTTCCCGTCTCCAGACTGGGACAATCTGGTAAATAATGGTATAGATGCTAGTTATTATTTACCTATGAAGGATAAGTATGCCCCACTAAAGAATTTTTCTACTATACCAAATAATTCACCAGTTATACCTCATCCACTAGATGATGATGTAAACTATAATGAACCTTTTAGAACTCCAGAGTTAAATTTTTTAAGTGATAGATTAATAGAAGTAGAGATACAACCATCATACGATGATTCAGTGAATATTATATTTACTGATGATTATAACCCTGTTAGATTAATTAACAGTAGATTTAAAGTGAGTGAGGATGGGAAAAATGCTGCTATTGCTGATAGGCGTCAAGATAAAGATACAAATACTTATGCTGAAGCGAGGTTTGGTGCTACTAAATTACTAAGACAGTCGGATACTATAGTCGACTTAACTTATAATGGTCTTAGTTATGGTGGGGCTATTAAAGGTGGCGGATATAGATTTTATTTTAAATACACGGATAGTGATGGCGGATTAACAGACATTATAGAAGAATCTCGTTTAATTTCTATGGGTTATGATGATCATGGAGCAACTGATCAAGAAGATACTGGTAAAACAATAAGTTTTACATTAAATAACTTAGACCAGAAATTTAGTGGTATAAAGGTATATTACTCTCATGCTGTAGGAGAAACCGATACTACAACTACAATTTATGAAATTCAAGATATTTATGATTTACCAGCTACTGGTGGGTCTATGAATATCACTGTATATGGTACTGAAGTCACAGATGTAATATCATATGCTACTCTTAACATAGATTATTCTTCTATTGATACCGTAAAAACAATCGCTCAGCATGATGATAGACTTGTTTTAGGTAATATTACAAATACTACAGATAATTTTGATATATTTAGTGATGCCGCCCAAGGATTACACATAGAGGAGATTACTAAAGATATAACTATAAAAGAGAAAGGTGAAGGATATGCTGATCCTTCTAACGTTTACTATAATTTAGGTTATTGGTCTGGAGAAACTTATGAAGTTGGTATTATATTTATTTTAAATAATGGACGAGGTCTAACACCAGCATTACCTATAAGAGGTGGTGATAATTATGATGGGACTTTCTCTTATACAGGAACCTCTCCAATAACAAGTGCTGACGGTTTTGTTGGCAACACATCTGAAAATAGACTTGGGGTTTACAGAACTCACAAACGTAAGGTACTTTTAAAGGGGGCAGCTTACGACACTACTGAGGTAAAAGGTCTTAGAGTTAATGTACAATCATTAATTAATAATTCTATTATTCAGTCTGAGACTGATGGATTCTTTTTTGTTAGGAAAGAAAGAAAAAATGACGCCTTAGTTCAGGGTTACATGTGTAACACTGCAGAAATACCTACGCTGTTAAGCCCAACCACACCTACATACAAGTCTGTTCAAGATTGTAGATGGGGCATTGGTAAAGATAGATATGGTTCAAATAATCACGGTCAACCTGCTTTTGAAGATAATGTAAAAGTTATGCCTTCCCCAGGTAGAATATGGGAAAATATTATAATGTATCAAGATACACCTATTGTTACTAATAATAATGTACCTGGTATAAAAAGAGGTGATCCATTATCTATGCAAGGTATAGTTTGGCCAGATCCAACTTATTACTCTCATAATGGGAAAGCTGTTCCAATGTCTTACGCATTCTATACACCTGATGCTTTAGTTAATAAGCCTTATATGTCGTCTATATTTAATGGATCAAATAAAGGATTAGCTATAAATGGTGTTAATGGTAATACAGTTATAGGTCGTCAAGATGTAGTAGAGAACTTACAAGTAACTACAACTCCAGGTGGTGGTACTGGGTACCCAATACAGTGGCAGGGTGAGTTTCCAATACCAAGTAACCAAACTATTAACTCACATATATGTACTACGGGAACGGCTACTACAGGTAATTTAACTTGTGGTACTAATCCGCCAGCAAACGGTGATTTAACTATATTAGGGCCTTGGGGTGGTGGTTTTGAAACAGCACCTAATAGTAATATAACATTAAATTTAGATGCTGAGTTTAGATCTTTAGATGGGGCATGGAGTATAGGACCTGTTACACATACATATGTTGATCTCCTAAATATCTCTCATACTAGAACAGAGACCGGGTTTTTAAAAATAGATTTACAAATAGATTCTTCTGGTAATTATGTTCCAGGATCTGGTACTGTTGGTGGGTACGCGTTAGATGCTACATATAGCACGGGTACTAGTGCATGGACTGCATTTAGGTATTTAGAAGTATTTGATTCATCACCTAAGAAGCCATCTGTATATGGTAATCAATTTGCTCAATCACCGCAACATGATAGGGAAATTGGGGTTGTTAACTCAGCTGTTTTCTCCGTTCCTTTAAATACAATGTCTGTCGGACAAACTGGTACATTTACAATACAAGTAAAATTACCTATCTATAGATATTATAAATATTATGGTAATAGTGAGGGTAATACACCTACTCTAGCGTATACTGAAACAGTAGAAGTTACTGGTACATATACTTTAACTGGTATGCAAAATACAATTAATAATAATTTACATACTGTATCTTCTACAGATAATACACCTATTCAAGATATACGTATTGAGAATATTGTATTTGATCCTACACCATTAGATGATCTAGATACTGGTGAATCTATTAAAGTTAATTATATACCCGATAATCAAGATTCTTTCAGTAACGGGCAGTTTGCCTCTAAAAGTGATCGAAACCTATTCTATACTGCAAGAGATGCGCAAGATAATAATTTAATTGATCAACCTTATTCTAGTAACCCTAATAGTGAGCAAGCATTAAGCGGTGTAAATACTGGTATTATATGGGCAGCTGATCAAATTCGTTTTGCAGATTATATTGGGGTTAAAATATCTAAGATAGAACAAAATGATAAAGCAGATATATACCTAGCTAATGAACTTAGAAATGATGATCAGAGTGTTCGTAATTATTTAGCATTTCAACAAAATGGATATGGATTAGCTGGTACAGATATAGCTGATTGGACATATAAAGTACAGCATGAAGGATTCAGACTTGGTGTTGTTTCTAACATCTATAGTTCACCAATAGGTCCACAAACACAAACAGACTGGAAAAATAAATATAATAATTCTGGTGTTGTCGAACCTTATTATGCAATTTCTAAAAGATATAGTTGGGAAGATGTAATAAATAATGCAGATATAGATATTTATGATGGGGATTGTTTTATAAATTATGCTTATAAAAGATTAAATTACTCTTTAGGTATTGAAGGTACACCTTCAGCCACAGACCCTACTTTATATGCATATCTATTACAACCAGGTTTATATGATAGAGGTACTGTATTCCCTATTGTATGTGAGAGTAATTATAATACATCTATGAGAACATTTGAGTTCTTTAGCCCGGAAGAAAAAGTATTATATGGTAAAAATAGAACTTATTTTCCAATAGATACTATTGAAGATATTAGAGGTTCTAGACAAAATGAAAGTGCTGGTTATAACCACGGGTACCATTATGCATTTAGTGATCGTAATTATACAGCTCTTAATGATAGGTCTCCTGTTTTAAATATAAATTATGGTAACCGTGTAATGGTTTCTGAGTCAGCTGTTGCTGGTAACTTTAAAAATGGTTACACAGACTTTAGTGGTCTTAATTTTAGAGATTATAATAAACAATTAGGAGAGATTACAAAATTAGTTGCTCATAATAATCACTTATTCTGTATTTTTGAAAAGGGTACAGGAGTTGTTCCTATGAACCAACGTACTATGGTTGGGGGTGAAGGAGACGGAGTATTTATTGATGATGCTAAGATCTTAGCACAGAAAATGAAAATAATTTCTACTGAATATGGTAGTGATCAACAATTTAGTATTATTAAAACAGATGAGTACATATATGGGTGTGATTTAAATAAAACCAAAATATGGAGAATTGTAAGCCAAGGTGAGCAGCATAGTATGGAGCTTATTAGTGATTTTGCAGTACAAGTAATATTAAACGAGTACAAGGACAGGTTAGATAATAATAGATTACCAAGTTTCGTAAAAGCTAATTATGATAGGGAAAGAAATAATGTTATATTCTCATTCTTAAACCAATTAGATGGTAAGTATACTACAGATTTATATCAAATGGTTGCAGTTCCCCCTAATGACCCAGATCCTATAGGTGATGTACCTGTAGAGGTTGGTGATGTTGGAGGAGATACTCCAGTTGATCCGCCGGTAGACGATGAATTTACAGATATAGATTTAAGTGGTCCTGTAAATGCTGCTGATTTTGCTGCGTATGAAACCGCTAAGAAAACAAAAGCAGCTTCTGACACACCTGTCACAGATGCTTCTGCGGGAACAGCAACTGATGACGCAGTAGATGGTTTAGATACATTAAGTCCTAATAGTAAAGGGGAGGTTATATTGCCTGGCGGTTATACCACTATACCGGGATATAATGAACAACTTCAAATATATGAGCCTGTATTAGTAGAGACTAATAAATTAGGTAGTTTATATTTTAATGAAACTATAAGTAAGTGGGTATCTAGATTAAGTTGGAATCCTCTGTTTACATTTAATATAAGTAATGATTTATATTCATTTAATGCTGTAGATAATATGGATAAGGTTTGGGAGCATTTTTCACCTAATGTACCTTATTGTCATTTCTATGGTAATCAAGATAAGTTTGAATTTGAATTTGTGTTGGTTGATAATTCTTCAGCTCAAAAGATATTAAATAATTTACACTTTATATGTAATAGAACTTTCCCGGGTAGAATTACATATAAGATTGATTCTGATGTTGATTATGAGACATTCGCAGTTACTGACGGATCTTATACGCAATTAATGAAACAAAGACATGAATATATTTCATGGACTGCTACTCAGTTTATGAATGGTGGAAACTTACTTATAGACTTTGGAATTAGTGCTGAAGAAGCCGAACGTATTGTAGGATCCCACTTTGTACATAACAATATTTTTTATATCATTGGGAATGCTATTACGTTGAATGGAGTAAACTATGTAGGCATAACTGATGAGTTTGGAGCTCCTGTTACAGCACCACTTACTGGTCTGAATATCAATAGATTAGAATTCGGGATCATCAAACAAAATATGGAATATAGGGAAGATCACTTATATGTTGAAGTTGGTAAGGGTACTGATAAATCAAGGGTAAGAGATAAAGCAATAAAAATAAGAATTGTATATGAAGGAAACGACTATGTTACGATACAGTCAATCATTTCTAAGTTCGTTTACTCATTTAACTAATAAACAATGGCAAAAGATAATATTTACGATTTAACGATCTCTGAGATCATTCTAAGGCTAGAAGATCTGCAAGGTGCAAGTCTTAATACAGCCCGCTTAGAACTTTCATCATCTATAGGTGAAATTACAGTACCGGAAAATTATAATAATGGTGCTGTAGTATTTACTTCTACAATAGTAAACATGCCAACTGGTTATAGTATTGTAGCCAGTTCTCATGTTATTACATATCCTACAGCTGAACCAAATACAGTAGGTAGTGCTACTCCGTTATCTGGTGTACCTACCAGTGTTATTTTAGGAGCAGTTGGGTCTACATTCGTAGTAACATCTACAGTCGATATTACTGATGGTGTTACTCCGGTAACTTTAAATGCCTCACTTACCATTACATCTGTACTACCAACTTATTATGGAATGAAGACGGCTCCTGTTGGAGCTCCAGATAGTACATCTCTATCTGAAATATCTAGTTCATTAGATACATTTGAAATTACAACAAATGGGGTACCAGAGAGATTATATGTAGCTATACCCACAGCTAGTGGAGGGGCCAATTTTAAAGGGGTGGCTATCGAACCAAATAAAGTATGGATTCCAGCATCAGATTTTACTCAAACCACTGTAGGATCTCATGAATTTTGGGTATTAAATTATGATACTATATTTACGGAACCGCATAAGAAGACATTTACGATTAAAACAACATAATTAATATGGCAACAGAAATTAATAATAATCTAAATCCTAAGATAAAAGAATCTTTAGATGCAAGGTTAGCTCCTGTGGCTAATGTTGCTAGTTTACCAGATCCTAATGCCGCTGCTAATTTTATCCCAGAAGGGGCTATTATTTATGTACAGGATGTACAATTAAATTACCAAGCCCAAGAATCAGCTCCTAGCGTGCTAGCATGGGTTAATATTGGTGGAGCTACAACTACATCTAAAACGACTGGAGCTCTTAATATAACACCTACTACTACTGTATTAGATTTATCATTAGTGTCTCCAGCTATTGCTACATGTCATAGTGTAGTAGTTACTGTAGTTGGTGGTGGATCCGCTACTATTGCTAGCATTACAAATGCAGTTGCAGGTGAGCAAGTTACATTTTATATAGCAGATGCACAACAATTAACTTTTGTACATAAAGATTATGATGTTGCTGGGTCAAACGATATTGTAATGGAAGACGGGTTTGATATGACTATTAATGGTCGTGTAACCGGTAATGAATCTGTTACATTTAAGAATCATGGTACAGCAATGTGTCAGTGGGATGCTGTTCAGTATATAAAGAAAGGGGATTTAATCACTAACTTCTTAGATGCTATAGGAGTTATTAATAATCTTACATCTACAAGTACAACATCTCCACTATCTGCTTACCAAGGAAATTTACTTAACCAAGCTATACAAGGAAAGGTAGATAATTTTAATCTTGGTACACATTTAGCGTGGACTGGAACTGATCCAAATGTATTATATGCTTTACCATGGGCATGGGAAATTTGGTCTGGTACTAGACCTAAATCTATAGATCCTACAACATGGATACCAGGTCTTTACTCTACACCGGCCGATAATTATTATTGGGTAGATTTAAGGTCTACTGACCAAGGTGCTTATCTATTACCGCCCCAAAAAGACCCTACGGTATTTAATAACTGGATTCAAATAGATCAACCGTTAAATAACTCTAAGATAGTTAGATACGATATTGCAGCAGATGCATCTTTAACTGCTGTAGGTTCTAATTATAACCCTAGAGTTGACACAACTACTGCAAATGGGGACGCTTTGGTATCCGCGTGGAATGCAGACGGACCAGCCACGGAAAAAGTATCGTTCACATTACCTGAAGGTACATATAAAGTAAAGGTAAAGATAAATGTTGTATCTGATAAACATAATGATTTTACATTTAATTTTTACAGTATAAATGGATTAACTACTGCAGCTGCAGGTGTTCCAGGTACTACTGTTTTAAAAGATATTGCAACAGTAGCTAGTCCTACAACAGCGTGGACTGATTCTGACCAAGCTTCTTATGAAGTAGAGGCTTTACTAATTATTGGATCTACAGCTGGGGTTGGTGACGGCGTTATCCTTGGATTAACAACTACTAGTTCTTGGGCTGCCAGTTCTTTAAATACTACATTAGCTGGTTATTTAGAAATAACTAAATTGAAATAACATGATAAGCGGAAAACAATTTAAAAATATGGCAGATTATATGTTCTCAGGAATACCTGGGTACACTCCGCCTACCTCAACATTTACAGCTACACCAGATACATACGTAGATACTTCATTACCTGGTAGTATCGTTTTATCCGGAACTATTACACAAAATGATGGTACTGTAGATAGTTGGGCAATTAATGAAGGTGTAACACCAACTCCTATAGCTACAGGAACTAATTTAACACCATCTACAACATTAACCGGAGGTAGTATACCATCTTCACCTGGTACATATAATTACTATTTAACTGTATATTATACAGATTCAAATGGAGATCCACAAAGTTTTATTGAGTCTATAACTGTTGTGGTTACTGCTGCGTTTAAGTACGGCCAATTATCAGGTCCTGGAGATAATATTACTGTTCCTGGAGATTTAACAGCGCCTTTAGAAGCTGCTTTAACTGTGACAGATAAAGCGACTATTATTAATATATTTAGTTTAGTTGCTGCAGTAACAGCTAGGGTAGTGTTTGTTGTACCGGATTCTTATGGTACTGTTACGGCTATTGAGGATGGAGCAGGTCTAGATATTACTAGTCAATTTAATGTTATTGTAGATGCTGGTAACAATAGAAAAATATATTGCAGTATAAATACAATAGCACCAGCTACTTACTATTATAAATTTATCTTTTAATGTCAGCTATTACTAATAAAAATGCTCAAGGAGAAGGTCTTCGTATAGGATCTCAAACACCTGTAGATGATAGGGTTGTATTTACAGATCTTACAGACTTACAAGATTTAGGTGCCGGGGATTCTAATGCATATCGTTATTATGAAGGTATGCGTGCTTGGGTACTTTCTACAGAAAGGGAGTATGTATGGAAGGAGTCTGCAACAGGTGAATTACCATCATCATTTACTTACCCCGCTGGATTGACAGTTAATGGTATATCTTATGGTGGACGTGATTTTAACTTTGTTGAGACTGGTACTGTTAGTTTATCAGTTGTAGCCAGTACTCATATAGTTACATCTGTATCTTTAGTAGCTTCAACTCCTTATGTTGTAAATGTACCCGGAGCAGCTGATATTATATCTGTAAGTGTTTACACTGCTACAGGTGAAAATATAACTGATGGTATTAATATTGAATTAACAGCAGTTGATGATATAACCTTAACTTCATTAGATTCGTTAGCTAATTTATCTGTAAAAGCAACTTATATATTATAATTTAAATTATGGCAGACACTAATAATATACACGTACATATTGACCATAATAAACATGAGATAAGAAATTTTTCTGTTGAAAAGTTAGGTGCCCACCCTACTGGAGGTGATCTTTATGAGGGTAGAATGTGGCAATTAACTACAGGCGAAAAAGACATTTATATTTACTCCGATACTACTATTAAAAAGATAGTAACTGCTGATGATTTAAATAAATTTGGAGCTTTAATTGGTACTTATGACGCCTCAACTGGAGCTATCCCTGACGGCGTTACGGCTGGTCAAATAGGTTCTGGTGTAGATGATGAAGGTTTATCAGCTACTGCACCTGCTAATATTCAAAAGGGTGATTTTTGGATAATTTCTGTTAGTGGTACTATTGCTGGTATTGCTGGGGAAACTACTCTAAATATAGGTGATATATTAATGGCTACTGCAGATTCTGCTATTTTAGCTGCAGATTTTTTAGGTATTAAATCTAATGTTGATACTTTAGCTCAAGTATTGGCGGCTGGAAATACTACTAATGATGGTCAAACTATTGATGCATTAAATGGTGGTGGTCAGATTAATTTAAGAGATAGTTCTGACAATGTTGTAGCTATAACGAATGATTCTGGTGGATATGCTAAAGCAAACATCTATTTTGATGATGCTGAAGCTACTATGGGGTTTGATTATATAGGGGTAACACCTAAAGCAGGGTTTCAAGCATTTGCTTCTGATAATATTATACAGGTTAAAGCTGGTGATAAGATAATACTTAAATCTGGTTTAAACACTTCTACTCACTCAATTCTTAACGCAAGTGTATCACCTGTACTTATAGGTACTTCTAGTAAAATCCAGTCTGATATAGGTGTAACAGGGTCTGTTGCTATTGGTGGGGGTTCTGCTGGGGTTCTTAGACATTTAAAAACTAACGATACAGCTTATGTTGATAAGCTTGGATTTTTTAGTAGTAGTACAACTAATGTAGAATCAATATTTACATTTGCTGGTATTGCGGATAGAGCTGTTACTGTTCCCGATAAGTCCGGAACACTTGCTATGTTAAGCGACATCACACCGCTTAGTTATGGTATTTACGCAGGAAGTGGTACTGTACCTACATCAGTAGTTGCTACTTTAACTGATGATTTTACATTTTTTACTGGCGGTGGATCTAACTTATTTTGGATAGACGGAGGATCAGAGCAGATAGCTATTAATACAAGTTCTCCTACTGTAGGGACTAAATTTGAAGTTAGAGACGGTCTTGTAATGTTTGTTAAAGGTGGTGGGCCAACCGCAGGATTACTTCAAGACGTTGGTAGTTATACAGAAAATACAAAAACTGTTCTTCCTGGAGCTGCTTTCTTTGGGACTCAATCTGTAGGAGTTTTACAAGATGTTGTTGCTGGTGATGCCCTTACCTCTATTAGAGGGTCTAGAAATATGGCTGTTTGGAATCAAACAACTGCTGGACAATCACTTACCGCATCTAGAGGTATGGTTGGTAGTGCTAATAGAATTATTTTAGTTGATCAGGGTACTGTAACCCAAGGTATTGGCATTCTTAATGAATTTCAAACTGTTACAGCTAATGGTACTATAACCGAAGCTATAGGATCTTGGAGTGGTTTATCTACTTCTAATTTAGGTACTATTACAGGATTTAAAGCTTATTATACACCTGATCTAAGTGCTGTAACTGGAGCGCCTGCTGTTGGAGCTAGATACGGTTTATATTTATCTGATTCTGGTTATAACTATATAAATGGTAGGTTAGGGATAGGTGATGATGCTCCAGATGCAAAATTACATGTTCAAGGGGAAGGGACAGATGCTGGAACTACCTCTTTTCTTGTTGAAGATTCTGCGGGGGTTGACTTTTTTCAAATTAGAGATGATGGTTCTTGGTCATTAGGCGAAGGTGCTGTTCCTAATACTAACACTACTGTTATTATAGGTCTTAATGCATCAGCTACCCATGCTTCATCTATCGTGATTGGAAATGGAGCAAGTGATAATGCGGGGAGTACAAGAGAACAAATTATTATAGGTGTAGGTGCTACTCAAAGTGCAGCAGGTGCTGTATATGGAGTTGCTATTGGAACTAATGCAAGTGTAGCCTCATCATCTGTAGCTATCGGGAAAGATGCTACAAACACAGCTAATGGAGGTATTGCTATTGGAGTAGGATCAACTACAGGGGCAGGAGTTGCTATTGGAAATGGCGCTGATGGTACAGGAAATAATGCTGTTGCACTTGGCGGTTCATCAGTATCTACTGGGTTTAGAGCAACAGCAGTTGGATTTCAAGCAAATGCTGGGGCAGGGTATTCAGTAGCAATAGGTAATGGAGCGACAACTGCCGGGGCTAATTATGCAATAGCTATTGGAACATCTGTTGTTACTACAGCAGCAAACTTTTTAATAGGATATTCTGTAACAGATACTGGAGCATCTAGCGGTGTAGGTATAGGGCATACAGCAATAGTTGGTGCTGCTCATACTATTGCAATAGGTACAGAAGCAGAGGCTACAGGTATAGAATCTATAGCAATAGGTGGAGGATGTGTTGCATCGGCAGCTGGAGCTATAATAATAGGTAGATCAGATAATCCAACATCAACAGATTTAACTAATTCAGTTGGAAATTCTTTTGGTATAGGTTGGGAGGAAACTACGCCAAGTTTCTTATTAGCTAAGACAGCCGATTCTTATATGGCTGGTACTGGTAAATTAGGTATTTTTGTTAAAGTGCCTGCTAATGATTTATCTGTATCTCCTATACAGTATGAAACAGGTACAGCATCACAATCTGGTAATACTATTACAGGTTCTGGTACAACATTTACAGCAGCGATGGTTGGTTCTCAATTTATTTTTGCTGATGGTACTAATGCAGGTACAATTACTACATATACAAGTGGTACTTCTATTGATGTAGATACAAGTGCAACAGTAGGATCACAAGCTTATAAAATACATTATACAGGATTACAATTAGATAGTACAGGAAAAGTAGGTATAAATACTACCTCTCCTACAGAGGCACTAGATGTAAAAGGTAACCATAGAGTTGAAGGTCAAGCATATTCTGCGGCTGCTTCTACTTTAACACCTACAGGAACTACTGAAACAATTGATTGGAATGATAGTAATGCTGCTACAGTAGATTTAGCCTCTGCCACGGGAGATGTTACCTTAACATTAAGTAATCCTAAAGCAGGAGCATCTTATGTAGTAAAAGTAATTCAAGACGCTACTACACCAAGAGACCTTGTGTGGCCTGCAGCAGTTAAATGGCCTGGAGGTACTGCACCAGTAATTTCTACTGGAGCTTCAGCTATAGATTTAATTATTCTTTTTTACGACGGGACAAACTATCTAGCATCATTCAATCAAACTTTTAGTTAATGCTTTTTCATTCTAGTTTATATGCGGGAGCAAAGCCTCCGTCTTTACCGGTAATATATAATAAGTATAGCCCTTTACATATGTGGAGTGCTGAAAATATCAGTGAATACTCTACTAAGAATGCTTTAACTGTAGTTACAGATGAGTATGTTAATTTTGATAATGTATTAACTGCTGTTGCATCTCAGACTACAGGTACAATTTCTACTTGGGTATATTTACCAGATGTAATAGCTGGTGTTACTCACAGATTAATAACATTTGGTGATACAGATGCTAATGAATTTTTAGTCTTCCAAATAGATACTCTTGGAAGATTTGTAGTGGCTTTAGGTATTGCCGGTACTACCCAGTGGAATATTAGATCTACCTTCGCTATAGATACAACTGATGGTAATTGGGTACATTTATTAGTGGCTCATGATGGAGTTAAACCTAATTTATTTGTGAATGGGGTTGATATATCTACTATATGGGCTGTGGATGTAGATCGTACAAAATGGTTTACAGATTGCACGGGATTGGATAATGGTAGACTTGGGTGTTTAAATTACAATTCAGGTGGTAATACCGAATTTTTTGACGGTAAGTTTGGTGATATCTTAATTACAAGTGATGCTAAAAATGCAGCTGCTGTAACTGATATATATAATAATGGTTTTCCTAAAGATGAAGGTAGTATATCTAATGCTATAGTTTACTATAGATTTGATAATGCTTCTGATAATTATAATAGCGATGTAGTTAATGAGTGGAGATTTTATGATGAAATAAGTAGTATAACAGCTGATTCGGTAAATTGTGAGGTTGGTGATATAGCTGAAACTGAAATAACTTCTCATGTGGTATTGTATGATTATGCTGGGACGCACGATTTATCTAGTCATGGATGGAATTACCCCACTATACAATATGATGATTCTAACTACAAAGGAAGACAGACGTTTAAATTTAATGGTACATCTACTGGATTTAATAAAAACTTTTCAGATTTTAGATCAGGAGATAACGTAGGTATGATAACTTATATTTGTACCCCCAACGATGATTTAATTTATGCGTTTTCAACAGCTGATAAATCATCGAATAATAGATATTTTATTGGTGGTGGCACTGGTTCTAGTAATTTTGGGCGTATAAGATCTATTAACGGAACATCTACTATTAATAACTTTCAAAACACTCAACCTAGAGGATATCCTAAAATGATTTGCACTGTGTTGTCTGATGGGGTAAATTTTAAAATATGGGTAAATGGTATTGAGCAATCTACTGCTACAATAACAGCTGATGGTCAGTGGTTAAATGATATGGTTGCTGGGGAGCTTGATAATATTTCTATAGGGTTTTCTAATCAATCTACAGAATCTTTTGCCTCGATGGATTGGGCATTAACTATGTACCATGATTCGGTTTTAAGTGACGCTGATCTAAGATCTATGCACCAAGATATTATGAAGTATTATGGTATGGATTTTGAGGTAGCGATAAGTGAGATAGTTAATACTTATAGTACACATAATATGTGGAATGCTAATATGAGTTTCGTAGACGGTACAACTACAACACTTTTTGATATTCTGGGGAAATATGATATGGCTAACCCAGCTGCTGCTAATCAACCTACATTTACTACATCTGACGTAGATTTTAATAATGAATCTAGTATTACTTTTGTAGATGCAGGAACAGATTATTTAGAAAATTCAGTGGCTAATTACGGTAGTACTTTAGGAACTACTGGTGTATTTACTGTTGTATGTAAAATAACTGATCTATCTGCTACAAATATTTTATATTCTGTTGTAGACGTAGCTACAAATACCGAGAGACATCTAGGGGCCGTTACTACATCAGGTAATGCTAGGGTTTTATATAATAAGGATGGTGCCGGGGTATTTTTTAGAGATGCTACAACTACTACAATCACAGCTGGAAATACCTATATAATGTCATTTATGCAAAAAGGCGCTTCTACATTAGCTGTTATAATAAATGGGGTTAATGAAGTTATGTCAGGATCTTCTACAGGAGACTGGTTAGATGACTATACTGTATCCGATGCAATACAGATGGGAGCAAAAGTAAATTCAGCTGCTACTTATTCTCCAGATGTAGAGATGGCTTATATGGATTACGCTCCTTATACTGATGTAGCTACTGTTCAAAATTTACACACTAAATTAAATAAAATTTATAATATATACTAATTATGGCTACTTTTAGAGGAATAGTTTGTAATAACGATACTGATTACAGAAATAAAGAACAACTTATACATAATTTTTTATATGGTAAGTATGGTAAGCAATCTACTGATGAAGATGGTAATGTATTAGAGTCGGGGGATTATACCAGTCAAAATTTTGCTGGGGCAGGCGGTAGAGTAGATTTACGAACAACTGAAGGTAAACCTATCTTAGTTGAGCCATCAAAATCGGAATGGGCTTCTGAAATGCCTACCTTACCATTAAACTTTCAAGACCTTGATACGTCAATAATCGATCGAGGAGAACTTTAATAGAACATTAAAATTTAGAGATATTTTGCTATATATTAGGATATCTAAGAAATAAATACACACAATATGTTACTAAGAAATAACGCTTTTAACAGATACCAACCAGATGCTTATGGGAATAGTCTTAATAGTATGACCCCACCTGGAACTATTAGACCATCTTCTAATCTTAATATGAGAAGTAAGGATAAAGAATTATCTTCTGTTGAAAAAGATAAAAAAAGAAGAAAATTTTTAGACCATAATAAAACTATGTCAGAGGCTAAGGATAAGGCTGATTTACTTAAAGAACAAGAAGCCCCTGAGTTTGAAAAAACTGACTTTGATTATGCTGGAGCTACGACTGGAGCTATGCAAGCTGGTATAAGTGGTTATCAGAGTGGGAAACAATCTGGAGGATCTGGAGGTGGTATGTTTAGTGGTATGGGTAAAAGTAAAGGGTATTCTGGATATAAATCTAGTGCTGGGGAAGGTGCTATGTCTAGGGCTGATTGGAAAGCTGCTGGTAAACCTACAGGCGGTGGAGCTGCTACAGCTAAAGGCGGTGGAGCTGCTGCTTCTGGTGGCGGTAAATCCGGCGGTGGTGGAGGAGGTGGTTTCTCTGCTGGTGGTGGAGCTGCTGTTGCGGCTGGTACTGCTTTAGTTGGTGCTGCTGGTGCTCAACAATCTGCTAATAAAAATGAAGATGTTGGCGGTGCTATGTCTGGTGCTGCTACCGGTGCTAGTATTGGTATGACCTTAGGACCTATTGGTGCTGCAGCTGGAGCTGTTATTGGTGGTGTAGCTGGGTATTTTTCTGGTAAAGGAGCTAAGGAAAAGAGAGAAAAAGCTGAGAAAAAAGCAGCCGCTGCTAGGGAAAGACATAATGCTGCTATTAGGGAGCAAAAAAGAAAGATAATTGGTAAAGCTACTGAAAAGGCTAGATATCAAAGAGTAATGAATGAAGCATCTAGATATGATGCTCAAGGTAATCTTAGATATAAAAAAGGTGGTGTGCTTAGATATGGTATTATCTCTGTGAATGAAATAGCTTCTATTAAAGCAGAAACTGAAAAAAGAGACGAGCCAACACCAGAAGCTAAGCCTAGAAAAATTACACATAGGTATGAGAAAGGTGGTACACTCTTAGGGAGAGAAACTAAACCTACAAAAGTTATTTTCAAGAAAAACGGAAGTAAAACTGTACCTGTATTTAGAAGGGGCGGTAAAATAGATGTGGCTAAAACTAATGTAATTGTAGATGGGCCATCTCATGATGAGGAAAATAATACAAGTGTAAAGGGCGATAGAGGTTTACCCGTTGTAAAAAATGGTGCTAAAGTAGCTGAGATAGAAAGTAAGGAATTAGTTATTAATAAAGAATCTACTTTAGAAATAGAAAAACTAGCTAAAGAAGCTAAAAAGAATCCGGAAGCTAAGAAAAAATTAGGGGAACTAGTGAATAAAGAATTAGCTGATAATACGTTTGATTACTCTGAATTAATGACAGATTAATGGGGCTATATAAATTAAATATAGGTGATAAAAAATTAAAGGTCGCCGTGGCCAATACAGAAGAGACCTTATATCAAGGTCTTTCTGGTACTAAGAGGTTAGGTAAAAATAAAGGAATGTTATTTATGTTTCCAAAACCTTCTAACGTTACTATGGTTATGCGCGATATGAATTATGATCTTGATTTTGTAATGCTAGATTCTAACTGGGAAGTTATACAGGTAGGATCTTTAGATAAAGATGATAGGTTTGGTATTACAGCTCTTATGCCACCTCATATGGTATTAGAGTTAAATAAAGGCGATATAGATCGTTTAGGGATTAGACTTGGCATGACTTTAAACCCTGAAAAAGATTTATCTACTCAATTAAAAGGGGTACAAAAATTTAAACATGGCGGTAGGTTTGAAATGGTTGGTGAGAAGGTATTTGAGGTTAAAGTTGATGATATAAAAGTGGATCCTAATAAATTGCAAATACTTAACACGGACGGAGAAGTTGTTGCTAATATAGAACCTGGAGCTCGTATTTTTAGTAGAGAGGATACTAAAAGATTAATTAGTAAACATAAAAATGGGGATAAACTTGCTTTAGCAGAAGCTATGATTGAAATGATCGATAGGCAAGATAATCAAAAACAAGAGTACGTTACAAAGTAATGGGGGTTTTAAAGAAATATCAAAAAGGTGGCGAATTTATCGGTACTGATCCTAGTACTATTCCTCAGGATATAATTGACCTTAGTCGTTACTCTGGTGATGTAAAACCTATGGACCATATGATCTCACAGCCTCACGGGTATAAACATAATACTATACCTGGAGAATTTGAGTCACCAGCTAGAAGATATTTTAAAGCTGCATCTATTACAAATAAAAAACCTATTAATAGAAGTAAAACAACGCAGTCTAAGGATAAAGAAGTTATAGATGGTAAGTGGCATAACTTTTCTGTAGAAGATGGCTATAACAGTCTTAAAGAGGGTGATAAGGTTAAAGTAGGGGATGCTACGATTAAAGTTACTGGAGGGTACGGATTAAGAAATTTAAAAGGGAGAAAAGAAGAACACTCTAGAGGAATTGATATTACAACTTCTACTGGAAAAGCTCATGCTTTATCAGATGGGGTTATTGAAAGTGTTTTATTGGAAGGCGATGGATCAAAAGTAGGAACCGGAGCAAAACCTGCAGCTGGGTATTATGTAGTGGTTAGAAATTCTGACGGTACTAAAACACAGTATATGCATCTTGATCCTATGACAGAAACTGATATAAAAAATCTTAAAGGTAAAAAGTTAAAAAGGGGGGATGAAATTTGGGGGTATACAACTGGATCAGGTTCTATGACAGCACCACACGTTAAAGTTAGACACTATGGTACATCATCTAAGTATAATGTAGACCCCTCACAACTTATTCAAGGTATAGCATATAAATATATACCTGATGGAGAAGGTAATAATATATTTAGTTATAAACAAAAGAAGAAACCATTACTTAAAAGTTAAGGTATGAGTAAAGTTATATTTGATTATATACTTAATAGGTATAGATTGGTTTCTCGAGCTAGCCAGGTAAACTATGATAATACTGCGTCCGGGTTAACATCTGTTAATGTTAAAGACGCAATAGATGAGGTATCTGGAACGCTAACAATAATAAATAATAATGAGTTACTTATCACATATTATGAAGTTGTCGCAGGAACAAGCTCACCAGACTCGGTTACTGTACCGACGAATGGGACGATCGTACTCGACAAGTTTGGAGCCTCAAAAGATGCAATTCTTTCAAAGATTGATGGGAACAATAACGTCACTTGGGAAAGCCCTCAAACTAGTGGGGGAACGATAGTAACAACATCACTAGATGCAGATGGAAATTATGTATTCTCTGGAACTCCGGCAGATACAAATGTTGCTATAATATATACTTTTAAAATAAAATTTTCTGACTTACAAAATGCAAATATTTCAAATATTCTATATGAGTCAGAGTTAAATTCTCAAAGAGGCGACGGGTCTACAATAACAGAAGTGTCTAATAATTATAACGCTTCTGCTGGGGATTTTGTTGTAATGACAACTGGAGGAAGTGATAAAACAGTAACCTTACCACAATCACCTAGTAAAGACGATGTTATAAATGTGTATAAGTATGATAATGCCGGTGGTAAAATAATAGTAGATGGGAATGGAAATAATGTAGACTTTGAAAGTCAAACAGAAGTAGTTTTACAGGGAGAGAATCATACTTATCAATTTACAGGGACTGAGTGGTTAATAAAATAAATTATAATAATAATGTCGGTAATTAAATCGAATAATAATGAATATGGTGCTTTTGGGGAGCAAATAACTTCCCATTTAACTCCTGTTGTTCAATTAGCAAATAAATATAAAATAGATCCTTCTAATTTACAAGAATTAGAAACTTTTACGGCAACTGGTGGTATAGCAGATAATGTTGGTAACCTATTTAGATGTCAATCGGGGACTTCTTTAGGCGGATATGGTGTGGTAAGATCTAGAGAAACTTTAAATTATAGGGCTGGACAAGGTATAGTTTGTAAATTTACAGCTGCTTTTACTACTGGTATAGCTAGTTCTTTACAATTTGGTGGAATGTTTAATCTAACGGAAACTATTGCATTTGGATATGATGGAGCTAATTTTGGTATTATTCATTCCTATGATGGGGCTGCTGAAGAACAAATAATTACTGTAACTGCCACAGGTGCCGGGACATGTACTGTAACTTTGGCTGATGATGCAGTAGGTATATCAGTAACTAATAGTAATACAGAAACAAATGCAGAAGAAATAAGAGCAGGATTGGCTGCTGATGGTACGTTAAGTGGGAAATGGCGTTTTGAACAAGTTTCAAATGTAGTATATTGTATAGCTAAGTCAGCAGCAGTACAGACTGGTACATTTTCAGTTAGTGGTGGAGTCACGGCATCTATCGCACAAAAAACAGCAGGTAAAGCCAAAACAGATGGACATGAAGCACAAACAAACTGGAATATAACTACAACACCATTTAGTGGGTTTGACCCCACAAAACTAAATGTATATAAAATACGTTACGGGTATCTAGGTGTAGCTAATATTACATTTTCTGTATATGATCCAAATAAAGGTATTTTTGTAGAAGTTCATCGCATCAAATGGTCTAACACTGATACAGTTACTCATACAGGAAAACCTAATTTAAAAGTTGGGTGGGCTTCTGCTAGCCTTGGTAGTAGTGGAACTAATTTAACAGTTTTAGGAGCTTCTGCTTCCATATCTCTTGAAGGGGACGAGCTTGTTAAAAATAATACATTTTCTGATAATGATATTGTTAGTAGTCTTGGAACTACTCTTACTAATTTAATTACTTTAAAGAGTAGATTAGTTTATGGAAATTATTATAATTTAGGAAAAGTTTTTCCTGTCACAGTATTTGTGGATAGTGAACATAATAAAGCAGTTATTGTAGAAATTTATAAAACTCCTGATGTAGATGGTACTACTAATTATCAATTTGTGGATGAGTTTAATAGTATTTCAGTTATTGATAAATCAGGTACTACTGTAACAAATGGTACGTTAATTTTTTCCTTTATTGTAGCAGCTAATGGGGATGCAAGTGCAGACTTAACAAAATTAAAGACAGAGTTATTACCAGAAGAAACTTTTGTGATAGCAGCTAAGACAGTATCAGGAACAAGTGCTGGAGATACTACTGTATCTATTGCCTGGAAAGAGGAGAAATAATATTCTTCACTATAAAACTTTAACTTTAAAAAATTAATATAAATTTTGTATATTCATTGATAGTATATAAATAAACGTAATCAATATGGGACGAGAATTACAATTAGACGAATTAATAGATATTTTAAGAGAATCGAATACACCACCATTATCAATACATGTTAATGGTACTATTACTTATGTAATATATGGAGCCAGAGCAATTAATGGTGTTTCTGGATATCCGATTTCTCGAGTAACCGAACCTAGTGCAAGTCAGACTTATTTTGACGCGGGGTTTTTAACAGAAGCAGCTAGATTAGCTGACTCTGATAGAAATATAAAGACAGACTCTGCCGGTACTATTGCATTATTAGGAACATTATCATACGGATAATAAATGGCTATTATATTTGATCCCATATTAAATAGATTAAGAAAAGATAATGTAAAGAATCATTATTTCTTTGCCGGGTCTGATGAAACGTCAGATCTAGTAGCTGATGCGTCTACATCAGTATTTACTGATTATATACCATATGCGATATCCTTAGATAGTGTAATGATAAGTGTTGTTACTGCCCCTACCGGAGCTGCTATTTCAGTCGATATTAAAAAGAACGGAACTACTATATTTAGTACCCCTATTACAATAGATGCTAGTGAAAATACTAGTCTAACAGCTGCCACACCTTATGTATTAGATGGTGATATAGCTTTTGTACAAGGAGATAAAATAGAAGTATTTGTTACACAAGTAGGCTCTACGATCGCTGGGGCCGGTCTTAAGATTAAATTATTAGATTAATATGTTTGTAGTTAATCCTTATATAATGGCACCTTCTTTAAGTAGTGTGTACAAGGACTTTTCATTTACAAATATGTGGAGTGCTGAGAATACAGAAACTCACACTATAGATAAAGCTTTAACAGTTTCTACAGATGAACTTGTTGTTGCAGATAATGTATTAACTCCTCTAGCAACAACTACAACTGGTACGTGGAGTGTTTGGGTTAAACCTACTGATCCAACACCATTAACTAATAATGTTATTATTTGTTTTGGAGACACTGATGCTCAGACAGATTTTATGTTATATATGCATACATCTGGCACATTAAGGATGTTGGCTCGAGAAGCAGGTTCATCTAAATTTCTTAGAGAGACAGATAATCCTGTATTTGTGGCTGATTTGTGGACCCATGTTGCTATTGTTCAGGATGGAGTTACTCCAACACTTTATGTTAATGGGGTAGCGGTTCCACAAAGCTATGTAACATCTGGACAACCTCAATATTGGTTTAATGATATGACAGGTTTGGATAATGGAAGATTTGGTTGTAGAAAATATAACTCTGCTGGCGATGATTTATTTTTTGATGGTTCAATGACTGATGTATTATTGATCAATAGAGTATTAACAGCCCCTCAAATCGTAGATATTTATAATAATGGAGTTCCTAAAGATGAAAGTTCTATTGCTAATGCAATTGCTTACTACAGATTCTCAAATGCTTCAGATAACTATAACAGTGATATAGCTAATGAATGGAGATTCTATGACGAGATTAGTAGTATAACTGTTGATACAACTAATTGCGAAGTGGGAGATGTGGCAACAGATGATTATTTTGCTGCTAACGATTACGCAGGAGAACACAATCTATATAGTGTATCAGGGGAAGAACCAACATATAATGCAAGTTCAGCTCTTACAGCTAGTGGATTACCATCATTAACTTTTAATGGGTTGTCTACTGGGGTAGAAAAACATACTAGCGATTGGAGGGGGTCAGACTCGCAAGGAATGGTTACTTGGTTATTAAAGCCAGAATCCACAAAAGTAACAATGGCTCTAGTTGCTGCAGATAATGGGACAACAAACCGTTATTGGGGCGGAGCTGCAAATTTTGGTTCTAATAATATTCTAAGGGTAAATACTGGTGGGGCTGGAGATAACAGAATTAGAAATGTAGCAAATGATAACACTACACAGTTTCCGTTATATTTATGTACTGTATTATCTACTGGCACAGAATACAAAGTATGCATTAATGGAATTTTTCAAGATGTTGATGTTAATGGGATTAATAACGGACAATGGATTGATGATCTAACTATAAATACAGATAATATTACTATAGGTAAATCTATAAGAAGTTCTGTTAATTATGGGGATATGGAGTGGTTTTTATCTGGATATCATAGTATTGCCCAATCTGAAGCTGACGTCATAGCAATGCATCAAGATATAATGAGAGTATATCAAATGGATATTCAACTATCTATGAGTAAGTTAAATCAAATAAACCCTATTATACATGGGTGGACATATAACTGGACAGAAGAGATTTCTACCACTACATATGGATTTGATTTAACTGGTGAAATTACAATGAATAACCCTGCAGCAGCAAACCAACCAACGTTGAATGCTGACCATCTACATTTCAATGCTGCTGGGCCAGAGTATTTATCAAATAGCTACGCTAATTTCAGGAGTAGTGACTCTACAGGTGTAATGCACTTTTTTGTAGAAAATGAAAATGCTTTAATAGTGTTTGGTAGTGCCGATAGTTCACAAACTCTCGAATATTGGGATGCTTTGTTTCAATCAGGGAGCGACCAACTAAGGGTTATTCATACTTTAGGGGGAGGTACACCTTCATTGAGGTCTACAAATGATTATGCTGGTTATGGCGTTTTTTCAATAGTTCAAGATGGAGTTCAAATGAAATTTTATTGGGATGGTGTTGAAGTAACGGATTACGACATAACAACTCTAACTGATGATTGGTTTAACGACAGTACAACAAACGACATTATTTCAATAGGGGCAGTATTAGATAGTTCACCGTTATATGGAACAGGAAAAATAAAAGGGGTGTTTTATTCAGCTTATGTAGATCAAGCAACAGCAGTTTCTGAAGCAGTGGCTATTAAAAATTCAGGTTTATAATTAAAACACTACTAAAAATAGAAAATAATAAGTACTAATAAGAGAATAAATAACTAATTAGAAAAAAGATTTAACTAATGTCCAAATTATTACTACACACCTTAAAAGGATTTGGGTTTGAAAGCCTTCAAGATTTAGGTCAAAGTCTTATGCATATGTGCATAGGATTTACTAAAATAGCTAAAATAGGAGTTGTGTTGGGTACCGTAGCAACCGTGATAGAAACTTTTATAGGATTAACTCCAATGGCATATTTGGCATTTATATTATTAATAGGTCTTGAGTTTTTTACTGGTTTAAAAGCTAGTTTAAAACAAGGAAAGAAGATACAAAGTAGAAAGTTTGGTCGTATGATCGTTAAAATCGCTGCTTATACTATAACTTTAGGTATCATACATATATTTAAAACTCAATTAACTATTCCAGAAATATTTGGGTACGGAGTTAATATTTATGAGTGGTTTTATTATGTAATATTAAATATGATATTAGTACAATTAATTATTAGTGTTATTGAGAATTTTAGTAGGATGGGACTAATGGAAGCTAATAAATTATTAATTGTAATTAAGAGACAGATAAATAAATGGTTTGACTTAGACGTTGAAAGAGATTAATTATGAATGATTTTGGTAAAAACTTATTAAAGATTGCTGGTTATATTGGAGCTATAGTTACTATTTGGGGGTTTCTTACAGGGGCTGGTGGATACGTAATTGAGAAGGTATATCATAAAGAGATTACCGAAATTATGGAAACTATTCATTTTGCTGATTCTGCAAGAACAAAAATTATCCCCGATTTTGAGAGGAGAGTTACTGAATTAGAATCCTGGAAAGAATTAAAATCAAAAACTAAAGCTATCGGCCTCAGAAAGAACACAGAAACAAACGAATTATTTTACAGAGCTGGTATGGATCTTAGATTATACCGTGCTTATTATAATCCAGCCTTAGGAGCATATTATTATGATTTCCAAGGCAGAGCATATGAATGTCACTAATGAGTAAATTTAAAAGATTTCTAAATAAATATATTTTACCTAGATTATCTGATAATAAGTTTTTTATTGATAAAAATGGTAAACCTTCTTCTAAAAGGCTTGGTGGTCTTGCCCTTATATTTACTGGGGTTATAGCCGCATTATTAAACGGAATGCATTGGTTCACTTTAGATACTCCATTAATATTAGGTATCCTTACAATAGGAGCTGGATTACTTGGTATGCCAAAAGACCAACAAATTTAATCCTAGTACCTTTAAGAATTAATAAATTAACATTATATTATTAGTGATTATAAATTAATAAATATGTAAATATGACACAAGAAGAATTAGACAATATTCAAGTTACATTAAAGTTACCAGTAGTAATAATTAATATAGCATTAGAAGCTTTAAGTGAATTACCTTATAAAACTGCTAGTGGTACGATTAATGCTATACTTGAACAGACTGAACCACAAATTAAAGCTTATCAAGTGGCTTCGTTAAAGAAAAAAGAAAGTGAAGAAGCTGAAGCAAGTGAAGAAAAAGGTGAAGAAGCAAGTGAAGAAAAAAGAGAATTTGATCCAGAAGATATAGGATAATGATAGATTTATCAGAAGAAAATATAAAGAAAGCATTTGATTGTAAGGGGTATAAGTTTTTTACTGCCCCTTACTCTATTAATGTATTTGGTATTAGAATGCAAACAAATACCAATTTATTTGATGATTATATATGTGTTGCATACTATAATAATGACGGATGTTTTCAAGTAGTTTCGTTTGAGGCGACTACAGATCCAGGGTCACATTGGTTAAAGAATCCAATGAGAAAAACTGGGTGTGCAATCATGGTAGAAGGTCAATACAGAGGAGCCTTTAAAATAGGTCCTCACGGAAGGAAAAGATATAAAGCTGGTAGACAATTTAAAGCTATACCAGTATATAGAGATAATAATAAGGATACAAACCACGATTTAGACCCATCTACCATTGAAGAAGGGATTTTTTATACTAATATACACCATGCTTGGAGTGCAAAATATATTGGAAAAAATTCGGCCGGGTGTCAGGTTATTAAGAGTAAACCTAGGTTTGAAAAAGAATTTATACCCTTACTTGAAAAAAGTACAGGATTATACGGTAGCACCTTCACCTACACCTTATTTAACAAATCAGACTTCGAGTGAAAAACAATTGGATCATATTAGTGATTGGACTAGTTTTGGGGGCTGTTATTGCTACATCATTTAAAGGGTGTGGTAATGGTGATATATCTGAACCAAAGGTAGAATATATTGAAAAGATAGTAGAAGTTCCAGTAGAAAAAATTGTATACAAAGAAGGGCCTAAAGAATATATTGAAGTTCCAGTTAAAATTTATATTCCGGTTATTGATTCTATTACAGGTGATACAACATATATAGAGAAACAAATAGAGGCTGAGGTACCAACAGTAGATAGAGAGTTTAAATATGAAACTGATAGTTTATCTTCTACTGGAGATAGTTTATCAATTACTGGTGATCTATCTATACAAAAAGACTCTACAGAAGGATATCTATTTCCTAAATTAGACAATCTACAGATTAAATACACGGAAAAACAAACTACTGTAGTAAAGAAAAGAACATTTGGGTTATACGCTGGAGCTGGTTTAGGACTTTATCAATGGGATTTAAAATCTGTTAGTTTAGATCTGGATTTGACTATTAAGCAAAGAACTATTATAGGTACTTCAATAGAAAAACCTCTGGTCTCAGGATCTGAACCTATTTATTGGATAAGAGTAAAACGCTCTATATTCAAGTAATTACCCATACGAATTTGAAATAATTTTAATATAAATACATAATATAATCATTACATAAAACAAAAATCAAATGAAAGATTATTTAAACACTTACGGCGAAAACGTAACTAAACACCAAGCTGGTGGGCCTGTACCAGGTGCTGCTCCTGCAGCTGCTCCTCAAGGACCAGATGTAGAAGGTATGCTACAAGAGTATGCTGCAAACCCTAACCCAGAATTAGCTATGGCTATTTGTGATACTTTAGTAGCTATGTTAGGCGCTGCTCAAGGTGCTCCTGCTCCTGAAGGTGCTGCTCCTATGGCTAGAAACGGTATGCGTATGTCTGGTGCTCCTAAGTTTAAATTAGGCGGAAAACTGTAAGATAACACTTACATGTTAGATTATTTAAAGAAATATCAAACTGGAGGTTCGGTCGGGTCTTCGGCTTCTTACGTTGAAAGTGAGCTTTCTTATATAGACCCTAAAGTTAAATCTATTATGGGCGGATTTTCTAAATCTGTTTATTATGATGAAGATAAGACAAATCTAAAATCATTACATAAAACTTTAGGAGATCTTGGGAAAGAAATTGAAAACAGAAGAGCTGGTAAGGAGCCGGGGGAGAAATATAAGGATCAATCAATGGATAAATTGATGAATCATTATAGAAAGCTTGATAAACACTTTAATAATACTATCAAACATAAAGCACAAGGTTATGCTGAAGCTGCTGTACGTTACCTAAACGGTGAAAGACGTATGGCTCTTAGTATGGACAGGTATAACGAGGAGGATAGAAAAGAAATTAATAGGTACATTGATAAGAAGATATATCAATATACTAATGTAGCAAATGAGGTATTTAAAGACCCAACATTAAAAACTGCACAGGAAAGTATGAAAAAACGAGAAATTGGTTATACTGTTACTGATGTTGCTAAATTTAAAAATGGTGGTAAGTTAGTTCCTAAATATCAATCAGGTAGTAGTATACTTAATGATAGCTACATATTGGATCTTATCCAAGATCCTGGGACTAATACTGACCCGAGTTCTTATAATCCTCCTGTAATGTTAGACCCTAGATATACAACACCTACTACAGATGGTAGTACATATGGTAGACCTAATGTAGATGGTAGTTCTTACACAGTTCCTACACCACTAGATCCTAATAAATTTACTGTACAACCTGCACAAGACGCTTCAGGTTATAGAAGTCCTGTTTATAATGCAGCGCCATATCAAGGTGTTCCAGTACAAAATGCTGGGCAATATAAAAGTATTGGTGATATTTTAAATATTAATACTTATAAAACACCTGGTTCAGATCCTAGTAATTATATACAAGAAACTACTAACCCTATTAATGTAGCTAATTATGGCACACCCGGGGATGATGTTGATTATCAGGACTATATTCCAGAAAGATCTAAAGATACGGAAGGGGATTACACAACGCCGTCACAGAAGGATGTTAGTAAATACGGAACTCCTACAGGATACTTATTACCTAGAACAGAATCTATAAATAAATTCGGTAGGAATGTTGATCATAGTTTTGGGCAGAATCAAGCCACACAATATTCATCTGTTATAGATGATTATGCTAGCGCTGATTTAGAGGAGGATTTAGTTCAAAAAGCTAGAGGACATAAAAATACTGGTGTAGTTAGAGAAGGAATGGCACCTATAGTTTCTAGGACTGGATTTAATACACCATTAGGTCCTATTCAATTTAATGATATAGCGCAGTTATGGTTAGCTAAAAAGGCTTATGATAGACCAGTAGCTGTAACACCTGTATATCAGGAAGATTACCAAGGAAGAGGTTCTAGAACTGTTAGATCTATTTCTGGTATCGACCCTTCTATAAGAAGTAGGGTACAAAAAGATATAGCTAAGATAGGTGGTTCCGGATATCAAGGTTCTGATCCTATTATGCAGATGATTACTGGTATGAAAATCAGTGAAGCTAAAAGGGATGCTAGAATGGACTGGGCTGTTAAAGAGGCTGAACATTTACGCGCTGAAGAGGAAAGATTTGCTAGAGAGTCAGAAGAGAAGAGACAGCAAATCTCAGATGACTTAGTAGAGGCTAATAGAGTGAAGAATGCGAACGAATTACGTGTTACTGAGGGGAAAGTTAAGGATGCTGCAAATGAAGTCGCTAGAGAAGCTCAATGGGCTTCTAATTTAGGTGCTGTATTTAATACTATACAAGGTAGATGGAATGCTAATGCTAAACAAAGAAATACTGCTAGAGCGGCTATTTGGAAAGAAAATAAAGATAGAGAATATAACTTAGCTCTTAAACAATACGATGATAACGAAAGAACACTTCGTTATGCTGAAGGTACACATAGACTAGATAGACAAAAGTATGTAACTGGGTTAGATAAAAACTTAAGTGAGGCAGAGAGACAACAAAAGGTTAATGATTATGATAAAGCCTTTAAAGAGTCTAATAAAGAATTATATGAGAACAGATCTAAGTATGCTGAGAAACTAGGACTTTTAGGTGAGACAGATATGGAAGAAACTATGTATAAGCATGATGTGTTTAGTAAAGGGGACTCACTTTTAAATCTTAACTACGGAGCTCGTGAAGTAGATGAAAATAAATAAAAAATAACTCTCAAGTAGGAGAGACTTAATATATGACGAAGAGCCTTGGTATAAAAATCAAGGCTTTTTTACTATTATAACCTTAATATATTAGACTATTTTTAGTATATTAACAGACATAAACAATGTATTTATGATACTTTTCAGGAAAAAACAACCAATAAAGAAACACCAGGCCGGTGGATCTGTAACACACTATTACCCATACAAAGTACAACTAAGACAAGAGTCTACAGCTGCTGATATTGGGGTAATGTTAGATAAACACAAACCAAAAACTAAAGCCTCAGGTAAGGGAGACTCAAAAGTTGAGTTACCAAATCCTTATAAAGATATTAAAGGACTACAGGTAGATAAGCAGGCTTATATGGCTAAAGCTAGAGATTTAGAAGATAGACTAAACCTTGTAATGACTACAGACCCTAATTACCAATCGAACCCAGAATTTCTTGATCTTAATAGTAAATTAAATCAATTATATAGTACGGAATTAGATCATTTAGCTCAGGAAAAAGCAGCTCATGATGATGCGTCACAAAGAATTAAAGATGGGGGATATGGTGACCAGTGGGTAATGCAGAATGGTGTTGGTGTTGCTATAAATAATAAGACTGGTAAAACCGAGTATATCCAAGCAGCTAGTATACACGCTACTGATAAAGACGGTAGTAAAATTTATAGACCTGTAAAATATAAAAAAGGATTACAGCTTAGAGAAAATAGTCTTGATGAGATTATTAATATTGATAATACTAAAGGCAGTATGATTGTAAATGGTGATTTTACAAATACATTAGCTAGCGGTATATCTACTAAAGATGCTTATAAGGAATTAATAGACCCGGTATTTACTGATATTGGATATACTGCCGATTCAGCTAAAGAAACTTATAAAAATGTAACATTTGATGGGGCGACTTTTTATACGGAAAAAACAGATAGAGAAGATGCTAAGTCTAATATTAACCAATTAAATAGTGCGCTTGAAACATTACCGGATAGGTTAGCTAGTTCACCAGGGTTTAATACTTTAGTAGCTGATGCTTATCAGGAAAGTTCTGTTGCGAAAATTATAGAAGATGCTTATAAAGAGGCAAGAATGGCTGATAAAGAGCAGGCAAAGAAGATAATAAATAATGCATATGCTGCTGCAGATGTTCAAGCGTCTCAGATAGTTATTAATCGATTAAAGCTAGAAGCAGCTAAACGACTTCAAACTGAGGGGCTTACTGTTAAAGTACGAGACTTAGAAGAAACAGAAGAGGAGAAAGCCGCTAGAACTGGAGAAGGCCCTCATAAAGCTTTACCAGAATCGTTAGATGCTGTATTAGGTATGACTCGTAGGGTGTCTTTTACATATGATATAGATCCAGAAGGAACTAATTTTATTTATACTGGTGATGATGATAATGCATTTAAACCTAAGGAGAAGTTTGATTTTACCACAAGGTTAGAGGGGCATGTTGATGATAGAGCTAAAGAATCTATTGATTTTCAAAAACCAATATCTAAACAACGAGATCTAGAAAAAATGTTTTTATGGAAAAAGGCTAGATTTTTAGATGGTACTTTAGTTAATAACATTACAATGGAGTTAGATTCCAGTATTTGGTCTAAAGGAAAACCTTATAAAGGCCTTGATGCTCTTGTAGTAGATGAAAATTCAGACGTTGTAATATCATATATACCAGTTGATAAAAATGGTAAAATGATACAGATACCAGAAAATCCTATGTATCAAGATATGCAAAAAGACCCAGTACTTAAACAAAAGAAAGAAGAATTAGCTAATGCTACTTTAAGTCCTAACAGTGAACCGATGAAACAACTTAAACAAGAAATACACGAACGAGAAATGTTTTATTGGAATAATATAGCTAATGGTTATTACCACGAAACTAAAGGGAAAGTTTCAGGTATAAATGTTCAAGCTGTTGCTATTTTAAAAGTTATTGGTAATGATGAGGAGATTATGAATGCTAATGGTACAGAATTGGATGAAGATCATCCAATAAGAAAGACTATGCATACTGTAGATGATTTAGACCAAGGAGCTAAAGATAATTATAATATAGCAATGTCTAAAATAGCTACAGATGAA
>Ga0208794_1000118_pt1 | contig 82133 bp, 76 predicted proteins | sample 32_taG_FD_184106 | JGI IMG/M metagenome (GOLD analysis project Ga0208794, IMG submission 184106) | Marine viral communities from the Gulf of Mexico - 32_GoM_OMZ_CsCl metaG (SPAdes) (version 2) | ecosystem: Environmental > Aquatic > Marine > Oceanic | place: Atlantic Ocean: Gulf of Mexico... | reverse complement strand
ACCGCCTCCGGCGGCCTTCGCCGAAACCGCGCAGCCCGCGCCGCCGCCCGCGGCCGAGGACGCGCCGCTGCCGTTCCGGCGGCCGCGCCGCAATCCGGCGAAGCGCTGGACATTGATTGCGGCGACCGCGGCGATTTTGATGATCGGCGCGACCGGCGCGCTTTATTGGTTCGGGCTGCCGGGCTGGGCGCAGGGGCTCGGCATTCCCGGCATGACCGACGAGCCCGATCTCGTGATCGAACTGCCGCCCAATCAGGATCACCGCGAACTTGCCGACGGCACGATCTATTTCGCTGCATCGGGGGTGATCATAAATCCGACCGACCGCGAACAGCGGGTGCCCCCGATCCTCGCCGAACTGCGCGATGCCCAGGGCACGATCGTCTACAGCTGGACGATCAAGCCGCCGGTGCGGATGCTCCCGCCGAACGAGAAGGTCAATTTCAGCGAGGCAAAGCTCGACATTCCGCGCCGTGCGACGCAGTTGACGGTCAGCTGGGCGCTACCGAAAGGCTGATAAATCAATTGTTTGACGTGACGTCACGGCGTCAGAGCGTCAACGCCGCGGCGAGCGCGAGCAGAAAGCTCGTGAGCGTTGCGACGACAATCGGCGCAAAGCTGCGCCACCCCTGATCGAGCAGCAGATAGAGGCGCGCCTTCATCGCGGTCGCGACGATCGCGAGCAGCAGCAGCGCCTGCGCGCCCGTCGTTGCGCCAGCGCGGACGGGCTGCGGCAAGGCGACGAGCGAATTGACCGCGACGAGCGCCAGAAAGCCGAGGATGAACCACGGCAGGCGCAGCGGGATGCGCCGCGTCGGCGCCGCACCGCCCTGCTGCCCGATCCATAGCGCGACCAGCATCAGCATCGGTGCGAGCAGCGCGACGCGCGCCAGCTTGACGATCGTCGCGACCTCGCCCGCCTCGGCCGAATAGGAAAAACCGCCGCCGATCGCCTGCGCAACGTCGTGGATCGACGCGCCGATCAGGAACCCTGCCTGACGATCATCCAGTCCCAGCTGCGCGGCGAGGACGGGATAGAGCGTCATTGCGAGTGCGCTCGCGACGGTGATCCCGACCAGCGTCAGCGTGAAGCGCGCCTGGTCGACGCGCCGGTCGCCGATGAGCGACCACAGCGCGAGCGCCGCCGACGCGCCGCAGATCGCCGTCGCGCCGCCGGCGAGCAGCGCGGCATGGCTGTCCTGCGCGAACAGCCGCGCACTCGCGACGGTCACCAGGATGACCGCGAGCATGATGCCGACGAGCAACGCAAAGGGCAGCGGCCCCAGATTGGCGAGCTGTTCGGCGGTAATTCGCGCGCCGAGCAGCACGATGCCGACGCGCAGCGCGGTCTGCGACATCAGGTCGAGCCCCGCGTGCGTCCGCGCATCCTGCGAGAGAAAGGACAGCGCAAGTCCGATGAGCAGCCCCATCAACACCAGCGGTACGGCATAGTGATCGGCGAGCCATGCCGCCGCGAGCGCGGCGATTGCCGTAACCAGCGCGCCCGGCAGATAATCGCGCAGCCGCCGCCGCGCGGGCGGCTGCGCCTCGAGCTGCATTTCGCCATAGAGGTCGGCGGCCATCGGCCACGCCTGCTCGGATATGTCCCTCGTCCTCATACCCCGCCCGCTTGGCACAAGCGCGCGCGCCGGTCGATAGGCCATTGCTGGCACGCGCAGGGCTTGCTAGAGGCCGCGCTCTACCGGCACCCGTAGCTCAGCTGGATAGAGCGCTGCCCTCCGAAGGCAGAGGCCAGGGGTTCGAATCCCTTCGGGTGCGCCATTCCCCCCTTTCTTGGATGATCGATCCACGCGCCACCTGACCTCTGTCGCGCCGGTTGGCGTGCGTGCTGGCGCCCGTCCGTTAACATTTTCAGCGTATCGACGTTAACAAATTGACAGTCGGTGTGTCATTTCTGAACATCGTCGGATCTGCGATAACATGGCGGTTACACCGTAAACCGCCAAAATGGGCGCTTTGCTGCGGTTATTCTCACGCAAGCACATGATTGGCATATTGAAAATTGCCACCACCTCGATTTTTTGGGGTTTGCATTCCTCCTTATTTGTCTAAACTTTTGTTAACGGATGGAGGGGGTTGAGTCGGGTCGCGGCTCCTCCGGGCATCAATGCCTGTGGTCTCTGTCGACGGGGCCGGATTCGCCAAACTTTTGGGGGTTAGGCAAATCGTGATCGTTAATGGCTTCCAGTTCGGAGCGGTGGGGCGTGTTTGCGTCGCGGTGACGGCGCTTGCCGGGCTCGTTTCCTCGGCACCCTTCGCCGCTGCGCATAACGTTCCCGACGCGCTTGCGCCGACGCTCAGCTATCCCGTTTCAGGATTCGTAAGCCCGAAATGCGCGCTGGCCGCGATCAATCCGTCAGTCGATATCGACAATCTGGCCGATCCTTCCGACGATACGGCGACGGCGGTCGACGCGACGCTGCAGTTCGAGCTTGCCTGCAATGCCGCGGTTCGCGTCGCGATGACCTCGCGGAACGGCGGGCTGAAATTTCAGGGGCAGGGCAGCAGCGACCCCGCGTTCAGCGACCTCGTCGCCTATCGCGCGCGCGTCGATCTGCCCGGACATCAGAATATTTTGAGCTGCACCAGCGAGCGCATGGCCGGGGGTCGCACGGCCTGTCAGCGCGAATCGGATGGAGTGGTCGGAAGCGGCAAGGGCGCGGTTCGCGTCCAGGTCACGCCGGGCGGGGGGCTGTTGCTCGCCGGCAAATATACCGACCAGCTGACCGTCACCGTCGCGCCGTTGCTGGGCGGGGAAGAGAGTGGAGCGGCTGGCAACGCCCACGCTCGCGACGATTGAGTTTGACAGAATGTGCGGGCCCGACGGCTCGAACATGCCGGCATATGTCGGTCCGTTTCGTACCCTGTTTGGGGGTGCAATAGAGGGAGAAAGTGAATGAAGAAGCTGCTTATGGTGACGGCCGCTGCCGTTGCGATCACGTCGTCGCCGGCGATGGCCGCCGACTGGAAGGGCAAGGACTATGGCCAGGATGCGATCGGCTGGTACGATCTCAAGGCTGATGTCGAAACCTTCTGCAAGTTCGGCACCAACAATGATGCCGGCCTGAGCTTCCGTGCGACCGTTACGCCGGGTGCACCGGGTTCGGCCGCTGAAGCAGACGGGACCTTCGATCTCGATATCCAGGATCCCGATGACAATACGGTGCGCGCTGCAACCGGCACTTTCCTGATCAAGCATGCCGTTTGCAACACGCCGTTCCAGATGAAGGTCACCTCGACGAACGGTGGTCTCAAGACCACTGCTTCGACGAGCGATTCGGCCTTCACCAGCGAAGTGCCCTATCTCATCGTCTTCAACTTCGACGGTAAGGTCGGTGCTTCGACTTCGGGCGCGGCTCAGGGCGGCAATGTCGTCCGCAACGTGAACGAAGCGCGCGCCGGTTCGGCGTTCGTGAACGTCAGCGTCCTGCCGCGTGACGAGCTTCTGCTCGAAGGAGTCTATGCGGACCGTCTGGTCGCAGAACTGATTCCGAACGTCGGCGCCTGAACGGCGGCGTAAGAAGGGAAGGGGCCGGCTGCGACCGGCTCCTTCCATTTTCCTGAATTTTACAATATTCGGCGACTATGACCCTGTAATCACATTAGCGGGTCAGGGGGGAGTTCACATCATGCGTCGCATCAAGGCCTTGACGGGCCTGATCCTGTTGGCCGGGCTGTTGTTCGCCTCTGCGCCAGCCGTGGCCCTTCTGGTTCGCCCGCTGATTATCGAACTTTCCGCGATCGGATCGGGCGCGAACAGCCAGATCGAGGTCGTTAACGACCGCAATCGCGCGGTCGCGGTCGAAGTCCGCGCCAAGCTTTTGGAACTTCCCGAACGCGGGCCGCCGGTCTCCTCGACCGCCGCCGATGGCGATTTCCTGATTTTCCCGACCATCGCCAATATCCCGCCGGGTGGGCGCCAGATTTTCCGCGTCCGCTATGTCGGCGATCCCGAGATTGCGCAGAGCAAGCTCTATATGTTTTCAAGCTCCGAACTTCCGGTCGACGCCGAACCGAGCAGCGGCAAGGCGCAGATTCAGATGCTCTATTCGATCGGGTCGGTCGTCGCCGTCCGTCCGGCGCGGGGAGCGCCCGACATCAGGGTCGTAGGCGTCGAGCGCTCGACCGGCGCCGAGGATGTTCCGGGTGTGCTCGTGACCTTCCAGAACGACGGCGCCGTGCACGGCTATGTCGCGGGCGCGACGCTCGAACTGGAAAGCGACCAGAACTGGTCGCGAAAGCTGGAACCTTCGGAAATGTCGACGAAGGTTGGCCTGGGCCTGGTGCCGCCCAATACCAAGCGCGCAATGTTCGTCGAACTGCCCGATGTCCCCGAGGTGGGGGTGCTGTCGGGAAGCGTGCGTATCCCGTCGGGTTCGTGACCGACGCTGGTGCTGGACCGGATCGCCCGCGCATCGTGAAACAGACGTCTTGCCTTGTCGTCGCAACGCTGGTCGCATCGGGCGCCGCGCTTCCGGTGCGGGCCGAAACTCAGCCGATCGATAGTGACCGTGGCGTCACCGCGGGCGAAGTCGCCCGCCCGCCTGCGCCTGCAGGTCCTACGGCGCCTATCAACACAACCGGGAAAACGGTCGAACTGACCGTGCCGCTCCGCGACCGCGTGCCGCTGGGACAGGTCGATATCCGCATTGCCCCTGATGATCGTGTCACTGTGTCGGTGCAAGATGTGACGGCCGCTGTGAGCCGGACCGTCGAACCGCAATATCTCGAAAAGTTGCAAGTCATACCGGCGGTCGACGGCTTCGCACCCGTCGACAGCTTTGCCGAAGCCGGTTTTCCGATGAGCTTTGACAGCGGCGCGCTCGAGCTCAACATGGTGATGGACCCGTTGATGCGGCCCGAACAGGCGGTCAATTTCGGTTTCTCGCAAGGCCAGTCTCAAATCCAGCCCGACGAGTCGGAATCCTTCGCGGCCTATCTGACCTATCAGGCGAGCATCGACTATGTGTCCAAGGGGCTCGACAAGGGTCTGCAAAAGCCGCGCGCAAATTTTGAGTTCGACGGGCGGCTGTTCAACCTTTTTTCCTTCGAGAACGAGTTTTCATACGACGGCGAGGCGCAGCAGCATAAATTTTCGCGTTTCGGCTCGCGGCTCATCTACGATCGTCCCGGTACGCAGCTTCGCTTCACTGCCGGGGATATCCTGCCCGCAACGGTTTCCTATCAGGACCCGGTCGACGTTCTGGGCCTGAGCGTTTCGAAGCTTCCGCAGACCTTTCGCCCCGACCGGCTCTTTACGGCGACGGCAAGCCGCCGGATCACGCTGCGCGAAGCGGCGAATGTCACGCTGATCGTCAATGGCGCGCCGTCGCGCACGATTCGCCTCGGTCCCGGCAGCTTTTCGCTTCAGGACCTGCCGCTGGTCGGGGGCGCCAATCGCGTTGACCTGCTGATTGAAGACGATGCGGGCGGCCGTCAGACGATTTCGTTCGACTTTTTCGACGACGCCGAGCTGCTTGCCGAAGGGGTCGACGAGTTCGACGCCAACATCGGCATCCGTACCTTCTTTGAAAACGACAAGCGCGATTATTTCTTTGAAGAGCCCGTGATGACCGGCTTCTACCGCCGCGGGATCACGTCGCAGCTGACGCTCGGCGGCAACATCCAGGCGAGCCGCCGCGCGCAGCAGCTTGGTGCCACCGCGACGGTGGGTTCGTCGGTCGGACTGTTCAGCGGCGAAGCCTCTTTCAGCAACCATGACGATTTCGGGTTCGGCCATGCGCTTCGCCTGCAATATCGCTATTCCAAACCGATGGAAACGGGCGGGGTGCGCCGGTTCGATGCGCTGATCGAAAAGCGCAGCCGCGATTTCGTCGGTATCGAGACGGTCACGCCGTCGAACACCTATAGCTGGTCGCTCAACGCCATTTACAGCCAGCCGATCAATTTCCGCCTGACCGCGGGGATCAGCGGCGAATATCGCATCGGTCGTGGGACGACGAACGACCGCTATGCCATTCGCGCCAATGCGACCTATCGCATCCGCGACAATATCTCGCTGAACGGATCGGTTGGCTACGAGCGCGATGCGGGATTTGTTTTCGGCGCGACGCTTTACTGGCGTTTCGGGCGTACCAAGACGCTGACGGCACAGTATGATAGCCGTTTCGACGACGCCAACGTCTCTTTCTTCTATTCGCCGACGCGTTTGCTCGACACGGTTGCATGGGGCGTGGAGGCGCGGCGCTCGAACGACAACCTCAGCCTCAACGGGACCGCGACCTGGCGCACCAATCGCGGCGACCTCGAACTGGCGCACCGCGCCGGGATCACCGGCGACGATACCCAGACGACGTCGCTGCGCGCGCGCGGAACCATCGCTTTCGCCGGCGGCCAATTCGCTGTCGGGCGCTATCTGACCGATTCCTTTGCGATTGTGTCGGCGCACGAAAGCTTGAAGGACGCCGACATCATCGTCGGAGGGCGGATTCAGGAAAACGCTCTTGCGCGCGCCGATTCGCTCGGCCCTGCGCTCGTGCCGCTCTCTTCCTATTCCAAGCGCAGCATATTCTACACGGTCCCCGACGCCCCCGCAGGCTATGACCTCGGCACCGGGACCGCCGAGATTTATCCGTGGCTCCATTCGGGGACGCGCGTTGCCGTCGGTTCGGACTATTTTGTCACCGTCTTTGGCACGTTGCTGAACGATCGCGATGAACCCGTCGCGCTTGTCGAGGGAACGGCAACCAAGATCGGCGACCCTGAAGCGCCCGTCGTTCCCATCTTTACCAACCGCGAAGGCCGCTTGGGCGCCTCGGGGCTTGGCAAGGGGCGGTGGCAGATCAAGGCCGGGCCATATACATATGTTGTGGACATCGTGCCCGGCGATGGAGCCTATATCGATTTCAAGATGCTCCGGCCGTCCGCACCAGAGGAGAGCGCGCCATGATCCGTCGGTTTCTTATCGCAGCCATAGCCATGGGGGCGAGCGCCCCATGCCTGGCTGCAGCGAACGACTGCCGCGTCGATGCGCTCGACATCCAGCCCGATGCGGTGACGGCGCTTTACGACCCGTTCGACGCCGCGCCGGTTTCCGAGGAATTCCGCGTGACGTTGCGGACCAGCGAATGTCCGTCGAATCGCAATCTTTTCCTGACGATCGATGCGGTCAATCCGAACAGCTTCGACGGTCGTGTCATTCGCTTGTGGAATGATTCGAACGACAGCCTCGTCGCGCGCGTGTCCGACCGTTCGAACAGCCAGGGCGGGCGCCAGCTCGATACGTTCAATCTGAAAGAAGGGCTGACGCCGCTCTATCTGTTGATCGAGCGCGGCCAAGTGGTGCGTCCCGGTCTCTATCGCGCCTCGATGCGCGCTTTTGCGACGCTGAATCAGGGCAATAATACGCCACAGGTGGGCCAGCCGTTCGAAATTTTGGTGACCGTTGCGCCCGCAGTCGGTCTGGCGGCTGCCTCGGGCAGCGAACTCGACCTTGGCGAGCTATCCGATCAGGACCGTGCGGTGTCGAGCGTGACTTTTGATGCCTACGCCAACGTCGCATACGAGCTCAGCCTTAGCTCCGACAATGATTTCAACTTGCGCCGCGGCGGCACTGTGACCGGCGGGATCGCCTATCGCCCCGTTGTCGACGACAATATGGTATCGACCGCGCGCGCGCGCGTCGATTTCGCGTCACCGCACGGCGAGGAGAATCGCAGGCGTCACAGCCTCAATGTCGTCGTGCCGCGGATTGGCGATGCCGCCGCTGGCCGTTACCGCGACTATCTGACGATCACCATCAACCCCAAATTCGGCGGATAGCTTGATTCCGAAGCAGGAGACTGCCTGCCGGTCCGAAGCTGTTGCTGGGCCGGAACGGATTTAGAGCGGCGTGATCGAAACGGTGAAATAGACCGGCGCTGCGGTGTCGAACTGGACCGGATCGCGCAGCAGCCACGAACGCACAAGCGCCTGCGCCTGCGCATAGCGGAATTCGGCCATGCCACCCTCTATGCCTGCCTGGTCATTCCCCGCGACGACCGTACCACCGGCCAAATTTGTGAAGGATGCGCGCACGACATAGCCTTGCGTGTTGCACACCTCGCGAACCGATCCCAGTGCAGTGACTGGCTGGATCGAGAGGGCGTCGCTTTGCCCGCCGTCGATACGGCAGAAGGATTCGACACGCGCCGAAAGGCCGAAACTGGCGGTCGCCGACCGGGCCTGCGCCGGACTGCTGGTCATGGAGGCCGCCACAAGGGCGGAGAGGGCAATCAATGTCTTCATGGCGTTGCTCCCGAGCGGGTTCTCTCGCCATTTAGAATCAAGAGGCTGCGATTTGGTTAAGTCGGAACAGTCCCATTTACCCTTTCATGGTAAATTATGAGTTAACCATCGGCATGAAGCCTATCCTCATCCCGCATCGTCATTCGTGGCGGCATGAGGAATGCTCGCCGTTCATCCATGCCTGCATCGGTCGGGCTTCCGATAGTGGCTTTGGTCGCTGGTTTGGGGGCGGTCGAGGCGCATGCGTCGCCGAAGATCGACAATGTCCGTATCGTTCCGGCCGCGCAGGCGTCCTGCATGGCTGCCCGGCCGATGGCGCTGTCGCGTACGATATTGGGCGGAGCGCCGAGCGCACTTGACGCGATCCGCGCGAGTCAGGGCGGCGGCAGCACACAGAATGTCGTACCGGTGGCTCTTGCCGGAGGCCGGCGAAAGCTGCTCGAGCCTGCGAGCCAAGCGGCGGTCGGGGGGCAGTGGCCGCAGGTGGCCAGCGCCGGCGATTGCGTGGCGGAGCTGCAAGCGGTGAAGACTGCGGTGCGCATCACCGCGCCCGACTTCGGAGCATTGGCCGCCGAACTCGACCCCGATGCCGAACTCGGCACGCAGCCGATCGCCGTGCAGCGTACGCGCTTCGACGATCGGTGGAATCGCGTTCGACAGGCGCCGCCGGCGTCGCTGATGCACACGCAGCTCGCGCGGGCGCAGGTGCATTCGGGGCTTGGCGAGCGCGACAAGCTTCAACGCGTCAACAATTTCGTCAACGCGCAGATCGCCTATGTTGCCGACGACCGCAACTATGGCCAGCGCGACCTGTGGGCGACCGCCGGACAGACAATCGCGCGCGGCAAGGGCGATTGCGAGGATTTCGCGATCCTCAAGATGCACATGCTGCGCGCCGCCGGGGTCGATCCGAAGCGGATGAAGCTCGTGCTGCTGCGCGACCTCGCGGCGAACGCCGACCATGCCTTCCTGCTTGTCGATACGGCCGAGGGAAAGCTCGTGCTCGATAACCTCACCGACCGTCTTTACGACGGCCATCGGGCGCAATCGGTGCGCCCGGTGCTGTCGTTCAGCGAGAATCGCCGCTGGGTCCATGCCTATCGCGGCGTCGAGCCCGCGCAGGACCTGATCGCGCGCCCGGCGGCGCGCCGGACTTTTGCCGTGGCGATCAACAATCAGCGTTCGGTGAGCGCCGATCCGCTGACCTTCAAGACCGGCTTGAGCAAATAGGTCAGCACCGACTTTTTGCCGGTCAGGATCTCGACATCGCACATCATCCCCGGCGTGATCGGTAGCCGCTTTCCGTTCGACACGAGGAAGGCGTTGCTCGTTTCGACGACGACGGTGAAATAGGCCTCGCGTTCGACCTCGTCATAAATGCTGTCGGCCGACACGCGCACCACCTTGCCCTTCAGCCCGCCATAGACCGAAAAATCATAGGCGGTGACTTTCACATTCGCGGGATCGCCGACCTTGATGAAGGCGATGTCGCGGGGCGTGACGCGCGTTTCGACGAGTAGTTTCTCACCGAGGGGGACGATCTGCATGATCTGTTCGCCGGCATTGACGAAGCCGCCGACGGTGTTGACGAGCAGGTCGTTGACGACGCCGCGCGCCGGCGAACGGATTTCGGACCGTGCGAGGCGGCCTTCGGCGCCGCGGATCGTCTCTTCGTTGACTGCCATCTTGGTCGTGAGCTGGCTGCGCTCGTTGAGCGCCTCCTGCTGAAAGTCAAAGCGCGCGCGCGCAACTTCGGCGCGCGCCTCGCGCACCGCGGCTTCGGAGCGCGAGATCGCCTGGCGTGCCGCGGCGAGGCGGCCCTGGATGTCGACGACCTCGCGCTGCGCGGTCAGCAACTCGGTTTGCGGGACGACCGATTTTGCGGCGAGCGGTTCGAGCATCGCGACCTGCTCGCGCGCGAGGCGCAGGCTCGATTCGAGCGACGAGGCAGTCGCCCGCGCTTCGCCAAGGTCGCGCGAACGCTGGTCGACCGCCGCCGACAGCGCGGCGAGCTGGCTCTGGAGCGACGAGCGCCGCGCTTCGAGCAGCCGCGCCTCGTCGCCGCAGGTTTCGCCGGTGCAGCCCGGCCCGCCGGTTTCGCTGGCCAGCCGTGCCGCGCGCTGCGCGAGCCGCTCGTTTTCGGTTTCGAGCTGGCCGAGCTCCGATTGCGACGATGTGTTGTCGAGGCGGACGAGCAATTGCCCCTTGTTCACCGTCTGCCCCGATCGCACGAGGATTTCCTTGATCGTCGACGGTTCGGCCGACTGGATGATCTGGACGCGCGAGGTCGGGATGACGCGCCCTTGCCCGCGCGTGATCTCGTCGACGCGCGCGATGCTCGCCCAGAGCAGGAAGAGGACGAAGCCCGCCGCCACCCCGACGATGATCTGTTCGCTGCCGCGAAGGCGGTTCCAGTAATTCAGCATCGCCTGCCGCCCCTATTCGCTCGCAGCCGCCGCGACGGACGCCGGACCCTGCTTGCTGGTAAGCGCGTCGAAGCGCGACTTGGTTTGCGTCGGGTCGGGAATGTTCGGCGTCCAGCCCTTGGTAACGTCGATCCGCCCGCCGACGTCATTGTCGGCGCGCCGGTCGGTCGGATCGCGCGGCGGAGCGCCCGCCACCGCCAGCGCTTCGTTCTCTTCGTCCGCTGCGTCGCGCGTGAAGCCCTGATAAAGCTGCTCGAAAGCCGGGATCGATTCGCTTCCCGAATAGCCGTTGGCAAAGGCCGCCGGGCGACCCCAGCCGCCGGGCCAGCGGTAGAAGATATGCGTGTCGATCTGCTCGATCTTGGTCAGCCGCGGCGCCCAGTACGGCAGGACATAATTGGCGTGATAATGGGTCGCCATGCCGACGCTGCGCTCGACATGGCCCGCGAGCGCGGCGCGCGCGATCTCGCCCGCACGGCGCCAGAGCGCAGGCACAGGCGCGCGCCGCATCGAACCGTCGCAGGCAAAGCTGAACTGGCACCCCGGACGGCTGCTGCCCTGATAGATGACGCCGCACACCGTGTTCGGATAGGCGGGGTGGCGCATCCGGTTGAGGATGACCTGCGCGACGGCAGCCTTGCCCGCGTCCGATTCGGTCGCCGCTTCATAATAGATCGCCTGCGTCAGGCAGCGCTGCGCATTGCCCGTTTGCACCGCCGATAGCGTCGGAAGGAAAAAGGGCCGCGCCGCTTCGATCGGGAGCGTCGAAACGGGCAGTTCGGCATTGCGTGCGATCGCGCTTTCGCCCTCGAGCGCGGGTTCCGCAATCTCGGTTTCGGTTTCGGCGATCAGCCGGGCGATCGCTTCTTTGCGTTCGGCTGCGGCGGTCACTTCGGGGTCGTCGGTCCAGCCTGCCGCGAGTTCGGACAGCGCCCGCGAAATGCGGTCGTATGTTGCGGCGGCGACGATCAGGGCGGCCGCCAGCGCCATCGCTGCCAGCCACCAGCCGATGCGGCGCGGCGCGGACGCGTCGAACGCGGTCAGGTCGGCGTCGTCCAGTCGGGTGCGTGCCGCGCTGCCGCGCTGGATGTCGAGCTGCGGGATCATTGCGCCGCCTCCCTTTGCGTCGTCATCGCCAATATCTCGTCGCGCGGGCCGTTGGCGACGATGCGCCCGCCCTCGATCACGATGATCCGGTCGCAAATCCTCAGCACCGATTCGCGGTGGGTTGCGATCACTACCGTCTGTGCCTTGCCGACGTTGGCTTCGAGCAGGTTGACGAAATGGCGCTCGCTTTGCGTGTCCATATTGCCCGTCGGCTCGTCGAGGAACAGCAGCCGCGACGGCGAGGCAAGCGCGCGCGCGATGGCGAGGAAGCTGCGCTGACCGCCCGACAGCTGGTTGCCGCGTTCACCGGTCACGCGGTCGAGGCCCGTCTCGTCGCGCCCCATGAAGCGGTCGGCGCCGATCGCCTGGAGCACGCGCAGCAACTCGGCATCCGATGCCGCGGGCGCGCAGAGCTGGAGATTCTGCTTGATCGAGCCGCTGAACAGCACCGAATCCTGCCCGACGAAGCGCAGTTGCGAGCGCAGGTAGATTGGCGAATATTGCCGGCTGTCGAGCCCGTCGATGAAGATATTGCCGGTGCTCGGCTGGTAGAGACCGCACAGCAGGCGGCCGAGGGTCGATTTGCCCGACGCCACGCGGCCGATGACCGCAATCTTTTCGCCCGGGTTGATCGTCAGGTTGATGTCGCTGAGCGACGGGGCCGCAGCGTCGGGATAGGTGAAACCCAGATCCTCGACATGGATCTGACCTTCGCCGATCGTCAGGTCGAGCGCGCTGCTCCCCATGCGCCGCTCGTCCTCGGCCTCGATCATCTGCTGGATGCTCGCCATCGTGGTCCACGCCTGGCGGCCGCGCGTCATCAGGAAGGCGAGCTGTCCGACCGGCGCCATCGACCGCCCCGCGAGCATGACGATGGCGATGATAGCGCCCATCGAAATCGTGCCCGCATCGAAAAGGTAAAAGCCGCCGACGATCAGCGCGAGGCTGGAGAATTGCTGGCCGAGCGAGGCGATGTTGATCGCGGTTGCCCCCGTCCGCCGCATGCTCGCCTGCGTCCGCGCATTGGCGTCGACCATCTGGCGCCAGCGTCCGAGTATCTGTCCCTCGGCCGCGCAGCTCTTGACCGTTTCGGCGCCGCCGATCGCTTCGACGAGCATCGAATGCTGGATGCTCGCGTCGGCCTGGTTGTCGAGCGTCGCGTCGACCATTCGCCGTTGCAGGAAGAATCCCGCGACGCCGATGGCGACGATTATCGCGAGCGGCACGAGCGCGAGCCAGCCGGCGAGCAGCGCGATCATCAGGATGAAGAGGAAAAGAAAGGCGACATCGACGATCAGCACCACCGTCGTCGACGCAAAAAATTCGCGCACGAGCTCGAATTCGGACACACGCCGCGCGAGCATGCCGGTGCTGCCGCGCCGGTCGGCGAGCGGGATGTTGAGCACCTTCGAGAAAATCTTCTCCGACAATTTGACGTCGAGATTGCGCCCGAGGTCGTCGAGCAGCGTCGCGCGCGCAAGGCGCAGCGTGAATTCGACCGCAAAGGCGAGCAACGCCCCGATTGCGAGCACCCAAAGGCTCGCAACCGCCTTGTTCGGGATCACGCGGTCATACACGTTCATCGTGAACAGCGGCAGCGCGAGGCCGAGCAGGTTGATCATCAGCGCCGCGCCGAGCACGGGACGGAATTCGCGGCGCATGCGGCGGACTTCGCCCCAGAACCAATGGCGCTTCGCCGTCTCGTCCCACGGCCGCTCGTCGGCGCGGATCGAGGTCGGATCGGCGGCGACCGCGATCGCCTCGCCGCCATAGCGCGTTTCGACGGCATCGGCATCGGTCCACACCGGCTCCGCGGCCGACGGCTCCCACAGCAGATACTGGTCCTCGCGGCTGTCGAGAAGGACTGCGCTGCCGCCATCGACGCACCGGATGATCGCGGGCAATTGCCGCGCCACCTGGCGCAGCTTGCGCGCGGCGAGCCGTTCATTGTTGATGAAACAGAGGTCGAGCGCCGCTTCTGCCTGATGGAAGGGCAGGCGTCCGCGTTCGTCGCGCGCCAGCGCCGACAGCGCCGCGCGCTGGAAATTCTGCCCGAAATGCGTCGCGACAAAGTGGATGCAGGCGATCAGCGGGTCGCCTGTTTCCACCTTGCCATTGTCCGTCAACGAGGATCGATCCTGCGTCATCATCCAGTCTTCACGTCAGAATCGACCCTCCGCCGGTCACTGCGGATAGCGTCGGCGTTGCAGCTCGGCGGGTGCGGGCGGTCCATAGCCCACCTGCTCGCGCGCATAGACGCGGCGCGATTCGGGGGCGCTGAGTCCGAATGCCTCGAGCAACTCATTCGTCGATGCCAGCACCTGATAGCCGGCAAAGATTTCGGAGAAGCGCGCGGTTTCGGCGCGGACCTGAACGTTGAAGCGCGTGTTCTGCGCGTCGAGCACGTCGAGCAGCGACCGCCGTCCGACCGAAAATTGCTCGCGATACGACAGCAGCAATTCATCGGTGGCGCGGCTCTGGTCGCTGAGATCGCGGAACACCGCGGTCTGCGTTTCCTTGCTGTTCCACGCCCGTCGCACATCGGCTTCGGCGTCGCGCGTCACCTGGTGCATACGGAAGCGCGCCTCGCTCGCGCGGCGGACCATCTCCTGATATTTGGCGCGATTGATCCCGCCGTCGAAGATGTCCCAGCGCAGCACGGCGCGCGCCAACAGGTCGTTGGTTTCGCCGCGAAACGCGTCGATGTCGTCGCCGATCCGGCCGGACAGTTCGATCCCCACCGTCGGATAGAAATCGCCCTTGGCCTTTTTCGCATCGGCGTTCGCGGCGTCGACGTCGGCCATCGCCTCGAGCACCTTCGGATGGCGCACGCGCGTCATCCCGACTGCTTCGCTGAGGCTGGTCGGCAGCTTTTCGAGCATCGCGGGCGGCATTTGCACCTCGTCGACCTCGAGCCCGCTCAGCGCCATCAGTTCGATCTTGGCGTTGGTCAGCGCCTCTTTGGCCTCCGACACCCGGACGCTCGCCGCCTTGGCGCGTTCCTGCGCCTGTTGCAGGTCGGCGACGCTGATCGACCCCGCGGTCACGCCGCTCGACAGGTCGGATACCAGGCTGTTGTGAAAGGTCAGATTATCCTCGGCCGCCGCGACGACGCGCTGTTGCAGCAGGATGTCGAGATATTGGCGCGCTGTCTGGAGCGCGACAAATTCCGACCGCTCGAGCACGCGGAGCGCCGCGCCATCGACGCGCGCCGCCTGTCGCAGCTTTTCGCCGCGCCGCCGGCCGAAGTCGATGAGCGTCTGTTCGGCGCGCAGCTGCGCCTCGAGCGGATAAAGCTCCTCGTTCGCGATTCCGAGCGCGCGCCGCGTTGCGTTTTCGAGCCGCCGGACCCCCGCCGACATTTCGAGCGTCAGGCGCGGCAGGTACAGACCCTTGGCCTGCTCCAGCTCGAATTCGATGGCCTGCTTGTTCATTTCGGCCTGGTTGATCTGCGGGTTCGAATCGATGGCGACGGCCATCGCATTCTGCATCGAAACCGGTTCGGCAAAGGCCGGCGCGGCGACGATGGCCAAGGCGAGTGCCGACGCAAGGCCGGCGAGTTTGTGCTTCGGTGTCATCAGCGTTCCTCAGTCCCATTGACCTCGACTTCGACGCGCCGGTTCTCTGGCGTGCGTTCACCGTCCATCGTCTGGACGCGCGGCTGGCGTTCGCCCATGCCCGACACCGCAATGGTATCGGTCGGGATTCCCGCCGCGATCATCATGTCGGCAATCACGCGCGCGCGCCGCATCGCGAGGCCTTCGTTATAAGCGTCCGATCCCGACCGGTCGGTGTGACCGACGACGGTGAACGCCGACCAGCCGCACCGCGCCTGGTTTTCGGCCATGAACGCGACCGACTGCGGCGCTTCGGCCGGCGCGACGGTCGAATCCCAGTCGAAGAAGAAGGTCGACGCGACCTCGGGCGGGCAATTGTTGACCGGTGGCGGCGGTGGCACGAGCGGTGTTTCGGGCGCGGGCGGCGGCCGCCGCGTCATCATGCCATAGGCGAAGTCGCAGCGGCGCAGGCTCTCGTCGTCTTTCGTCGCCGACTTGAGGAACCCCAGCGCAATTCCGCACTGTGCCTTGGCTTCGGACGCCCAGAGGTAACTGTTAGTCGTCGCCGATACGACTGCCGCGTCGTTGGTCGCCGCCAGCGCGGCGTCGTAGCGCGTCTGCACTTCGCCGCGTAGCTGGCTCACCGGTAGGTCGACGAGCGATTGCGCCGATGCTGCACCGGGCAGGGCGAACGCCAGCGCGGCGGCCATCCCTGCCATTGCTGTGGCTTTTAGGTTTCGCATGTCCTTCTGCCCCCTCATTCTTATTGATCCACTGGTTCTGTCACTTCGCTTCAAACCACTGCGAGTTGATGCAGGTCCTGATCGACCGATTGGTGAACAAAGCCCGCCATGTCCGCTGGCAATTGCGCCTCGAGCAGCTGGGCCAGGTCGACTCTCGACGGAAGGTCGTGGGCGGCGCCTTCGCTTCCCGTCACCGCAGCGATCAGTTGATCGACCGGGTTGTCGGAAAGCATCTCGGCCAGCACGGCGTTGGCCGCGGGCTCGCCAATCTTTGCGTCGCGCCCTTCGGCCGTCAGCAGGGCGGCTTGTGCCAGCCCCAGCGTCAGCAGGCCGTCCATCGGCGACACCGCATGAGCCGATGCCATGTCGAAAAGCGCCTCCGACGCAGTTTCCTTCGCGGCGATCAAATCGCCGCTGTCGGATCCGCGCCCATGCTGCGCATCGATGGTCACGGCGAGCGGCGCCGGGTCGTCGAAATGCACCGCCGATGCCGGAGTCTTGGTTGCGGACTGGGCTGCGTTCGCCGCCTCTTCACCGAGCGACGTGACGAAACTCGGGGTGGCTTCGAGTGTTGCAGCGGCGACGGACGTCGCCAGCACGGCAGGTCCGGCGTCGTCGGCAAATGCCAGCTTTGCGGCTGCGTCGGGTCGGACCCCTACGTCATGCGCCATCGCAACCAACGACGCGGCGACGAGCGAGTGGGTCAGCGCCTGATTTCCGGCAGTGCGCTGCTGATCGTCCCCGCTCCGCGCGGCGGTACGCGAGCCGAGCTGCGTATCGAGCTGGACCTCGACAAAGCCACCAGTGGAGCCATCGCTGCGCAGGAAGCTGCCACGCGCGGTGACCGCTTGTCCGTCGATGAATTCGGCGGTCTCGGCGGCGCCTGCCGATATGGCCGCGATGCCGTGGTCGGCCAGTGTCGCAAGCTCGCCCGCGTCGCTTACCCCGTCGGCATTGGCGTCCTGCCAGATGCGGAGGCTCGCAAAGGCCGGGTCGCGGGCATCGACGACGCCGTCGCCATTGCTGTCGAGCGACGCCAGCGCGGCAACGCCGCTGGCAAACGATCCACCGGCAAATCCCGGCGTGAACAGCTCGGTCCCGCTGTCGATGACGCCATTGCCGTCGAGGTCGGCCGCGAGAATGCCGTCGTTCGATGAATTCCAGGTAACGCGGTCGGCAACCCCATCGCCGTCGATGTCGAAATCGGCGGTCGCGCCGAAGGCGTAACCGTCACCCGTGAGGTCGAGGATGATCGGATCGGCCGCGCCGACGAAATTGCTCGCCGACAGATTGCCGTAACCGACGCCGCTCAGCGTCATGATATGTTCGACCACCATTTCGCTACTGCCGGGGTTGGTGCTGTCGCTGATCGTTACCGAATAGATGCCCGCGTCGGCGGTCGCCGTATCGGTGCTCGAATAGACGATGAAGGTGTAGGTACCGGTCGGAATGTCGTCGGTCGCGGCCTGGATAAATCCTTCGATCGCGCTGCCGTTGCCATCATTGCCAAGCGAGGCTGTCGTCCACGCGCTGTTGACCAGCTCGACCACTTCAACCCCCGCTCCGATGTCCGTTTGCGTTCCGGTGACGGTTACAAACGACCCGTCGGTGACCGACTGGCTGTTGACCGTGACGGCGACCTTGTCGGTCGCGACCGCAAAATTTGTCACCGTCGCGACGGTCTGGTGTGCGTCGCCGACACTAGTGTGGTTGAAGATGACCTTGTCGGCGTCGTTGTCGCTGCCGAGATTGACGGTCCAATTCGTCGCGGTGAGCGAACCGGCTTCGATAATCACCCGATCGGCGCCGACGCCGGCGTTGACCGAGCTGCCGCTGCCGGTGCCCGCGATGATGACGTCGTTTCCGGTGCCGCCGCTGATCGCGTCGACCCCCGAACCGCCGGAAATGAAGTCATTGCCGTCGCCGCCGTCGATGACATCATTGCCTTCCTGGCCATAGATGATGTCGTCTCCGGCGCCGCCGTTGATCGTGTCGTTGCCGCCGTTGCGGCCGCTTTCGAGCGAAAGCGCCGCATGGTTGGTGCGGATATAGGCGATGGTATCGGCGCGCGTCCAATCGGCGCCATTGCCTGCCGGGTCGATGCTTTCGTTGTTCGGCCGGTTCTCGAGCGTCTGGAACACGGCCCATCCCGATCCGGGCGCCAGGTTCACGCCAAGCTGCGTCGCCAACGCGTCGCTGTTGACGACATCGCCGAAAATCACGTCGTTGCCGTCGCCGCCGTTGATCGTGTCGTTGGCCGCGTCGGCAAGATTTTCCGATGCTCCCAGCACCGAAAGCGCCGCTGCAAGCTGCTCGGCCGAGGTCACATTCAGCGCCGAACCGCCACCGCCCGATCCCTCTACGCCATCTTCGACATCGCTCAGATAGCCGAGCGCGGTCGACCCGACGGTGATGCCGATGGCGTCGATCGTATAGTTGAATGGCGCGGGGTTCGCGCCGAGGACAGCCGCGACGTCGTTGACCCGATCGTCGTTGCTCGAGCCCTGCGGATTATGCAGGCCCAGCAGTTCGTCCATCGCGCGCGACGCATCGCCGGTGCTCGTGCCGCCGCTGGTGTTAATCCACGCTTGTGGCTCGCCGTCCGAAACGAACACGACCTTGTTGATGTCCGCGTTCGGCAGATCATTATTGCCGCTGTTGCCCGTAATCCAGCCATGGGCGGCCTGAATTGCCGCTTCATAATTGGTGTTGCCCGACGCGTTCATCGAATTGACCGCGGCCTTGGCGGCATTGATCTGCGACGTCTGGGCAACGCCGTTGACGATCAGGTTGAAGGTGCCGAGGTTCGTCGCATTGCTGTCGAAATCGATGACGGTGACGCGGATATTCTGCCCGCCCGATTGCGACAGGCTGTCGATGAGCGCATTGACCCCGTCCTTGAGCGCCTGGATGCGCTGGATCGAACTGCCGCCAAAATTGATCGAGCTGGTCATGCTTCCCGAGCTGTCGAGAACGAGCACCACATTGGCGGTCTGTCCGGGCGTCACGGTAACGGCACCGGGGTCGCCGATGATCGTGTCGTCGAGTACGCTTCCCTGCAACGGGCCATCGACCGGCCCCTGCGGATTGGGGACCACATGGTCGGCGGTCTGCCCCGTCTGGTCATTCTGGTTCGACCCCACGAGGAACAGCGGAACCGCGCTGTTCACCGCCGTCATCGTCTGCGCCGCGGTCGACTTGTCGCCGTCGGCATCGGTGATTTCATAGGTAAAGTCGGCATTCTGGTTCGCCGCGCTCGGGTTGGGCGTCGGGTCGAATGTCCAATTGCCGTTGGGGCTGAAATTATACACGCCCTGCGCCGTGGTGACGACGGTCCCGACGACCGGGATCGGCGTCCAGCTGCTGCCTCCGTCGAACGACACGGCGGTCACGGTCGCCCCATCGGCGCCCTGCACGTCATTGGCGAGCAGATTGGTGCCGGCGGTCGGGCCAGCGGTCTCGTCGACCACCAGCGCAGGACCCGCGTTCGCGACCGGAACATCGTCGACGATGCGGACACTCAGCGTGTCGGTCGTATTGTCGCCGTCGGTGTCGGTAAGCGAGACATTGAAATCCTCAAACAGCTCATTCTGTCCGTTCGCGGACGCGTGGGTTTCGGCGGCGGCCAGTGTGTAGCTATAGCTGACTATGCCGGTAGCGGCGTTGTAGCCGGTGATATTGAGCGTGTTGCCAAGCGGCGTGGCGATCGCGGCGGCTGTGAAAACGCCGTCCGCGATCACCTGGGTGCCGTGGATCGTCAGATTGGCGACGCCGTCTGGCGCCGAGATCGTGAAGGTACCCGCCTGCGTCAACGCCCCCGCATTGGGCGACGATCCGCCGGGCAGGTCGTCCTCGTCGACGGTTGCGTCGCCGCCATTTGCCGCAGGCGTCAGATTGGTGATCGTCACCGGATCGTCGGTGCCCGTCAACGTCACGGTGACGCGTGCCGAATCGCTGTCGCCGTCGGTATCGGTCAGGGTGTAGTTAAAGTTATCGGTCAGCGTCGCACCGGGCGCCAAATTGTCGATTGCTGTCTGCCCCGCGGCATTGAGCGTGTAAGTTTGCGTCCCGTCGCCGTTGAGCGTCAGGTTGCCATATGTGCCCGTCAGGCTGGCGAATGTCCGCGACCCAAAGCCGTCCGCCCCGGCATCGTCGTTTGTATCGACGTCGAATGTCACCGATGACGGCCCGCCCTCGGTCAACGACACCTCGTCGTTCACCGCATTCGGCGAGTTGTCGACGACATTGACCGTAAAGCTCCCTGACACGGGATCGCCATCGGAATCGGTCAGGGTCACGTTGAAACCGATCGTTTCGTTGAGCGTGCTCGTTGTGACGCCGGCATTGGTCAGGCTGATCTTGCCTCCGCCGCTGCCGACGGTCTGGCCATAGATGTCGACCCAGTCGATCAGCTTGCCCAACGGTGCCTGGATATTGACCGTTCCCGCCGCGCCTGTCGTGGTCAGGTTGCCGAAGGTTCCGTCGGTGTAGTGAACGACGAATTGCAGCGTGTCGGCACCGGTGAAATTGGTCAGGGTGAACGTCGCGAAGCTCACTTCGGGCAAGGTCACCGCGGGCGGCGTATAACCACCCGCGCCGTCGAGATCGTCGATCGGCGACCCGAAATCAAAGCGCATGAATTCGCCCTGGTTGAAATTCTGGTTCGCAATGCCCCAGCCATTGGTCGAGCCGTTGATGCTCGACAGATTCAATCCCGGAGGATTGACGGCACCGGTGCTGTACCATGTCGCGGCGTTGAACGATCCGCTTGCGATCCAGCCGGCGACGATTGCGACGTCGCTGCCAAGGCCCGTCAGGATCTGCGACTGCGTCGGGCCGGCGCCGAACGACGACGCGCCGCTGATCGGCGTGTCGACGACGTCGGGGTCGAGCGGTGCGATCAGGTCAAAGACATATTGGTTCGTCGTCACATCGACGGTCAGTGTGAACACTGCCGTGTCGAGCCCCGGGTCATAGACGCCGTCATTGTCGACGTCGGCATAGGCGGTCAGCACATTGCCCGACTGGTTCGTTACCAGCGACCGACCGCCCGAAGTGATCCCGATGACGTTCGCGGTAATCGTCCCGACGCTTGCGGGTGAATCCGCGCCGACGATAAAGGGAAGCGTTCCGACCGTCGTCGCGGCTGCCGGATTATTCGACGCGGTGCCGTTCGGAATGGTGCCAAGCGTCGGCGCGTCATCGTCGAAGGTGATCTGCAGCGTTCCGGTCGCAAGCGACCCGTCGGCATCGCTCACCGTGTAGCTGAGCGACGCGAGGGCATCATTCTCGTTCCCGCCGGGGGTGTGCAGGACATTGTCGACGAGCGTCACCTCATAGGCGCCGGTCGCCGGGTTCGTGACCTCGACCGTGAACAGCACGCCACGCGGCCCGGTGGCGGTCAGCGTGTTGTTCCCCGCGTTCCAGCCATAGGTCACCAATTCGGTGCCGACGGTTGCGGTCTGACCGTGCATGGCGGCGAAATTCACCGAGCCAGCACCGTCGCCGCCGAAGCTGAGCGTCAGCAGGCCGCCGAACGTCGCCTGGTTGTTGTCGCCGTCGCTGTCGGGATCGGGCAGGTCGCCGACCGTGCTCGCCGGATTGCCGCCCGCGAGCGCGTCGTCATCGACCGACGCCAGCGTCGTCCCGGCGGTCGGAACATTGGCATCGGTGATCGTGAAGCTGATCGGCGCGGTCGACGTATCGCCGTCGCCGTCGGTGACGGTGTAGGTCGCCGAGGCGCTTCCCGTCCCGATGACCGAAGCGTCGGCTGTAAAGCTGTAGCTGCCGTCGGCCTTTACCTTGATCGTTCCGTCGCCGATGTCGATCGCCTGCGAAAAACCATCGCCGCCAAAGACCAGCGTGACACCGTTGATCGCGGTCACGCTGGCGCTGTCGGCGCCCTGCACGAAGTCGAGCGTACCGGTGACCGTCGTGCCTTCGGCGACATTCTGGTTGGGCTCTGCCGAGGCCGTCGGCACATCGTCGGTGATCTGGATATCGATGGTGGCGCTGGCACTGCTGCCGTCGCTGTCGGTGACGGTGATGCCGATGCTGTCGGTGCGATTGTCCTCGCCGGCGGCGGGATGGTCGGTGCGATTGTCGGCGAGGGTGTAGCTGTAGGTAAAGGTGCCGCCGATGACCGATCCGTCGGACGCGATGACTGGCGTGAAGGCGGTGATGCTGAGCGTGCCATAGGCAGTTGCGACCGACTGCGGTGTGAAGCTGCCGTTGGCGACGACGAGCGTCAGCGGAGCGCCGAGCGGTACGCCGTTGAAGCTGTCGATGACCACCGTGCCCATCCCGTCGGGGGTCGACACGCTGAAGCTGCTGCTGTCGGTGAGGGGTTCGGGCATCGTGTCCGACCCCGGCGCCTCGCCCGGCCGTGCGGGCAGGTCATCCTCGTCGAAGAAGAGTTCGGCGCCTGCGGCGTCAAGCCCGGTGATCGTCACACCATCGTCGGCGCCGTTGATCGTGATCGTCAGCGTCGTCGACGATGTGTCGCCGTCGCCGTCGGTGATTGTGTAAGTGAAGACCTCGCTGAGCATCTCGCCCGCCGACAGGCCCTGCACGGCGGTGTTCGCATTGTCGAGGACATAGCTGTAGCTGCCGTCGGCATTGAGCGTCAGCGTGCCATAGCTCCCCGCAAGCGGGTTCCCAATGGTGCCGCCCGCCAGCGCCGTCACGCTCGCGCCATCGGCGCCCTGCGTGTCGGCGACGCCGTCGGTCGCATTGGCGTCGCCGCCGCCCACGCCCGTCAGTACATTGCCGTCCGCCACCAGCGCCCCATCCTCGGTCACGCTGTCCGCATCCGCTCGCGCCGTCGGCACATCGTCCGTCACCGCGACGGTCACGACGCCGGTGGCGACATCGCCGTCGGTGTCGGTCGCCTGCACCGTCACCGTGCCGAGCGCTTGCGTCTGCGCCGCCATCGCGAGCGCATGCGGCAGATTATCGGCTAGGGTAACGGTAACGGTTGCGGATGCGGTTGCGCCGGGTGCGATCGAGGCCGGCGCCGAAAGGCTGATCGTGATGGCGGCCGGGCCGCCGCTTGTCAGCGCGCCGGTGATCGTCTGCCCGTCGGGCGCCATCGTCCAGAAAATATCGGTTCCCGCACCATCAAGGTTGGCGACAAGCCCGCCGACCCCGGCAAAGGCAAAGCCCGAAAGCGTATCGGAACCGGCCGTAAAGCTGAGGTCCCCGCTGGCGACTTCGGCATTGCTCGCGGCGTCGCCGCCGAATGACAGCGCGGCCTCGTCGACAGTCAACGTGATCGGCGTTGCGCCTGTCGGGTTCGCTCCGTCGGTGATCGCGATGGTCAGACTGTCCGACGTCGGATCGCCGTCGCGGTCGACCGCCGACAGGGTGAAGCTCGCCGACGGATTCAGATTGTTGTTCTGGTTGCCCGCGGCGGTGAAGCTGAAGGTGCCGTCGGCATTGACGGTCAGCGTCCCGACCGGCTGGACGATCGTCACGCTCGCGCCCGGCGTCAGGTTCAGCGCTGCGCTGCCCGTGCCGAAGCTGACCGTGACCGACTGAACGCCATCGGCGCCCGCATCGAGTGTCCAGCTGCCATTTGCGGTCGCGCCTTCGACGACGCTGGTCGGCGTATCGGACACCGTCAGTGTCGGCAGGTCGTCGACGATGGTGACGCTGAACGATCCCGATGTCGTCGAGCCGTCGCTGTCGGTCACGGTGAATCCGATTCCGGCCAGAATGTCGCTGTCTTCGCTGCCCGGGATTGCCTGGTCGATCGCTGCCGACAAGGTGACCGTATAGCCATAGGTGACTTCGGTCGCGCCGGGACCTGCGGTGGCGGTCGTCAGCGTGATGCGAATGACTTCGGTTGCGCCGACCGAGCCCACCAGATCCGCGCCATCCTTGGCGAAGGTCATGGGGACGGTGCCGACCGTGAGCTGGGTATCGAGCGCCGCGCTGTCGTTGAGTACCAGCGACCCGACGAGCGGCGCGGGGATATCGCTGCCGTAGTCGACGGTGATGCTGCCATTCGCGCTCGTACTGCCGGTCGAGGTGACTTCGCCCGGCAGGCCGTTGTCGGCATTAGCGCCAAGGAGCCCGTCTTCGTCGACCGTTACATTGTCGGCATTGCGGATCTGCGGCTGCGAATCGGCGACCAGCGTGATCGTCGCGGTCGCGATCGACGTGTCGCCGTCGCCGTCGGTGATCTTGTACTGGAAGCTGACATCGCCCGTCTCGCCGGGTAGCTGGGTATAGGTAAAGCTGCCGTTGCCATTGTTGATCAGCGTGCCGCCGCCGGTGAGCGTCCCGGCCACCAGCGTCACCGCGTTCGGCTGGACGCTGTCGGCGCCCTGCACGTCATTGGCGAGCACGTTGATCGTAACCGGCTGGTTTTCCAGCGTTTGCGTCAGCGCGTCGTTGACCGCCAGCGGTACGTCGTCGGTGATCTGGATGTCGATGGTATCGCTGGCGGAGGAGCCATCGCTGTCGGTGACGGTGATGCCGATGCTGTCGGCGCGATTATCCTCGCCGCCGGCGGGATGGTCGGTGCGATTGTCGGCGAGGGTGTAGCTGTAGGTAAAGGTGCCACCGATGACCGATCCGTCGGTCCCGGTGACGGGCGTGAAGGCGGTGATCGACAGCGTGCCATAGGCGTTAGCGACCGACTGCTGCGTAAAGCTGCCGTCGGCGGTAACCAGCGTCAGCGGCCCGATCGGCGAGCCGTTGAAGCTGTCGAGCACAACATTGCCCATGCCGTCGGGCGTCGATACCGAGAAGTTGCCGCCATCGGTGACCGGTTCGGGCGTCGTGTCCGACCCCGCCGCTTCATTGGGACGCGCCGGAAGGTCGTCCTCGTCAAAGGCCAGTTCGGCACCCGCGCCTTCGAGCCCGGTGATGGTGACGCCGTCGTCGGCGCCGTTGATCGTGATCGTCAGCGTCGCAGTCGATGTGTCGCCGTCGCCATCGGTGATCGTATAGACGAAGCTTTCGCTCAGCGTCTCGCCCGCCGACAGGCCCTGGACGGGCTGGAGCGCATTGTTGAGCGCATAGGTGTAGCTGCCGTCGGCGTTGACGGTGAGCGTGCCATAGGCGGTGGCGAAGGGCGTGCCGACGCTGCCGCCCGCGATCGCGGTGACGCTTGCGCCGTCGGCGCCCTGCGTGTCGGCGACGCCGTCGGTTGCGTTGGCGTCGCTGCCGCCCGTGCCGGTCAGCAGATTGCCGTCGGCGACGAGCGGGCCGTCTTCGGTCACGTTGTCGGCATCGTCTCCAGCGGTCGGCACGTCGTCGACGATGTTGACGTCGAGGCTGGCCGTTCCGACCGAACCGTCGCTGTCGGTCACCGTCACGGCGAAGCTGTCGGTGACTGAATCCTCGCCCGCGCTGCCGTGCGTCAGCGTGTTCGCCGACAAGACATATTCATAGGTGAAGCTGCCGCCGATCACCGATCCGTCGGCGCCGATGACGGGCGTGAAGCCGGTGATGTTCACGGTGCCGAGCGGACTCGTCGCGCTGCCGGCGGTGAAGACGCCGTTGGTGACGACCTGCGTCCCGCCGACGCTGACATTGCCGAGTCCGTCGGGGGTCGAGATCGAGAAGCTGCCGCCCTGCGTCAGCGCGGCGTCGTCGGGCGACGAACCGTTCGGAAGATCGTCCTCGTCGACCGTCAGCTCGCCGCCGTCGGCGTCGAGCCCGGTGATGGTGACGCCGTCGTCGGCGCCGTTGATCGTGATCGTCAGCGTCGCGGTCGACGTGTCGCCGTCGCCGTCGGTGATCGTATAGACGAAGCTTTCGCTCAGCGTCTCGCCCGCCGACAGGCCCTGGACGGGCTGGAGCGCATTGTTGAGCGCATAGGTGTAGCTGCCGTCGGCGTTGACGGTGAGCGTGCCATAGGCGGTAGCGAAGGGCGTGCCGACGCTGCCGCCCGCGATCGCGGTGACGCTTGCGCCGTCGGCGCCCTGCGTGTCGGCGACGCCGTCGGTCGCGTTGGCGTCGCTGCCGCCCGTGCCGGTCAGCAGATTGCCGTCGGCGACGAGTGGGCCGTCTTCGGTTACGCTGTCGGCATCGTCTCTAGCGATCGGCACGTCGTCGACGATGTCGATGTTGAGCACCGCGGGCGCGCTGTCGCCGTCGAGGTCGGTGACGACGACGTCGAAGCTGACCGTCGTGCCGTCGGGATCGGCGGTATTGTCGGCGAGCGTATAGGTATAGGTGATCGAACCCTGCCCCGTTGCGGGATCATAGGCATAGCTGTTGACGACCAGCACCCCCGTCGCGTCGGTAAAGATCGTCTGCGGCAACGCGCCCGGCGTCACCGCGACGCCGTTGATCGTCACGCTCTGCACCCCGTCGGGCGAGGTGAAGGTGATGGTGCCGGTCGTCGATTCATCGTCGCCGTCGAATTCGGAGCCGGGCGTTTCGTCGGGGCGCGGCGGAAGCTGCGCTTCGTCGACCAGCGTCCCCGCGCCCTCGGTCGGGACAAAGGTGATGATCGCCGGGCTGTCGCCGATCGAAATCGTCAGCGTCGCGGTCGAGGTGTCGCCGTCGCCGTCGGCGAGGCGATAGGTGAAGACGTCGTTGACCCCGCCGGGCGTGTCCGGCGCGCGGACATAGGAATAGCTGCCGTCGGCGTTGATCGTCAGCGTGCCATATTGCCCCGCGATCGCGGTGCCCGGCGCGACAAAGGCGGTGCCCGTGCCCGCGACGATGCCGGTCAGCGTCGCGCCGTCGGCGCCCTGCGTGTCGGCGCCCGCGGAGCCGCTCGTCGTTCCCGCGCCGCTGATCACATTGCCCGTTTCGGCGGTGTAGGTGGCGGGCGCGACCGCGTCCGTGTCGGCGCGCGCGGTCGGCACGTCGTCGATGACCGAGATGGTCAGGTTCGCGCTCGCGGTGTCGCCGTCGGCGTCGGTGACGACGACGGTGAAGACATCGGTCGGGTTCGCATTGGCGTCGGTATTGTCGGCGAGCGTATAGCTGTAGCCGATGGCGCCGGGCGCGATGCTGGTGATCGTCAGCGTGCCGAGCGGCGTGGCGATCGTCTGGCCGACGCTGGTGACCGCGGTGCCGTTGATCGTCACCGAAGCCAGCCCGTCGGGCGCGTCGATGACGATCGTGCCGCTGGTCGTTTCGCTGGTCGCGGCGCTGTTGCTGCCCGCGGGTTCGCTGCCGCGCGCGGGAAGCCCCGCTTCGTCGACGCTCGACGTCGCGTCGGTCGATCCGGCGGGCTGGTCGGGCGTCTGGATGACGACGGTCGCATCCTCGTCGGGGATCAGCCGGTCGGGGATCAGCTCCTCGTCGCGCGGCGCCGGAAAGGCAAGTTCGGTATAGGGGAGCAGGTCGCCGAGGTCATAGGCGTCCTGGATCGCGCCTTCGGGGTCGGCGAAATTGCCGCCCGAACTGCGCAGCCCCGCCTCGGGGTTGAACTCGTCGAGCCCCTCGAGAAGCTGCGCGACCGTGCTCGCGGGCACGGTGTTGCCGTCGACGACGATCGCGGGAATGGCGACCGCCCCGTTGGGAACGACGATCACCTGTCCGTCGGGCAGGGTGATGATGAGGTCGGGGCCGGATACGCTGATGTCGTCGATCGACACGCCGGCGGGCAGCGTGATGCGGCCCTGCGCGTCGGGAACGAGCACCGCCTGGATCGCCAGCGGGATCGCCGATGCCGCTGCGGTGATCCCCGCGGCCGTGTCGGCCAGCGCGATGGCGCGGGCTTCGCCGCTCGCCGTGGCGGTTCCGGTGACGTCGCCGTCCGCCCGCGAAAGGCCGTTGGCACCGCGAGCGGGGTTGTCGAATGCGTCCATGTTCGTTTCCCTCGATCCATCGCGCCCCGCGCCGCACACGGCGCAGGCGAAATATCTGTCAATTTCAGCGCGACCCTCGGCCCGACGACTCGGGCAGCTCCCAGAAACTCAGGGAAACACAGACTTAACCGACTCCGCAAGCACGTTAACATATTTTTAACATTCGCGACCGGCGCAGACCGCGGATTTTCGCGGATTGTTCCCGACCGGGGCCTAAGTTAAATTTTACAGGGGCTTGGCGTCGCGGCGTGCCGGAAACGCGGCCGACCCGGCGCGCGCGCCTGTCCCTGATCGGGGCAGCTTTGCGACATGCGGGGAAAAAGGTGCGGGCTTCGGTTCGACCGGCTTCCCGCCGCGCTCGTATCGAGCGGAATTATCGGAAAGCGTGAATCGGGAGCTGCGCTTTTTTTTGCGCTGGCGGTGAAGTCAGGTGCCCTTGGTGCGCCGACCAGAGCACCAACAAGCAACGCGAATATTGCAACCGATTGGTTCACAAATAGTGATCCGTCGAACATTGATGCGATGATGATCATTGCTATGGCTGTCACCAATGGCAAAGTGGCTTCTTGGACATTGGGATGGGCCTTGCGCGCCAGCCATACTGCCAGCACTCCGGTCAAAATCGTCCCGGTCAAACCCCATGCCAATAGCAACTGGAGGATCACGTTGTGCGGGTGAATGTGGGCAACATGGTCGAGCAGGGACGGCAGCTGGGCGTCCCCCCAGCCCAACCAGGGGCGTTGGGTGATTAACGGCAGCGTTTGCGACCAGATTTCGATGCGCCCGCTATTTCCGCCGTCATACAACAGACGCTGTGGCCCCTGATTGCCCAACGGTAGTATCGCGGTCAAAGCTATGGCGAGCAGCACGGCTAATCCGATGATCGCGCAGAATCGCCACAAACCGCCACGCGCAATTGGGAAGAGAATTGTTACAAGCGTATAACCCACGATAATTGAAACGATTGCGCCGCGTGAGCCAGTCCAGAGTGCTATCGCGAGCGCAAGCACTGCAATCGAAGCATAGAGCCGTCGACCCCGGAGCCAGGCGAATGCACACAGGCCAAAAACTGCTTCTGCATAGAACGCCATCCATCGAACATTTGCATAGGCTGGGATGTCGGTGATCCAATTCCTGTTCGGTTCATATCGTGTAACGGCAAACAGGAAGAACAGGATGGCAAAGCCGATAAAGCCTAACGGTAACGCCGTGGTCAGTTCGCGGTAAAAATCCCGGTCCATTGCGGCGATGTTGGCAATTGCGACGCCAAAGGCCAAGTGGATCATCCAGAAAATCGTCTGCCCAATCGAGTCCGGACTTCCCGAGCGAACCGCCCCGTACCACGCGATTGCAACCAACGCCGTCAGACTGATCGACACAAAAGCGGGTGGAAGGGCGAGTTTGCCGCCATTCCGAAGTGAAAAAACGATGGCGGCAATCTCGACCGCCACGACAGGTAGGAAAAAGAAGCGTGAAAAAAGCTGCGCGGTGGACAAGGGCTCGTTCCAAGTCGTCAGCACCAAAAGGATCGGGGTAAGCCCAATCGACCATGCAACGATCATGGAAGGTTTTGTGATTGAACGGTCGTGCAGTGTCGTCACCCGGTACGATCCTGCTTGTGTAAGTGAATCATTAAGCCCGCTGGCGCCAGCGATAGGTGACGTTCACCCGTTCGGACAGGATCAGATAGGGCAGCCAGACGAGCGCGCTGATGAACACCTTTTTGATATTGCTGTCGAGCAGCGGCTGGATCGCCGCGGCGACCGCCTGCGGCAGGTGCGGCGCGCCCGACAGATAGTCGGCGAGCATCAGCTGCGACACCAGGTCGACGCCCCAGGTGAGGAGCAGCAGCCGCGGGAAAAAGGGCATGCCGCGCAGCGCCATGAAGAAACAGAGGGTGTAGAGGAAATTCATCGCGACGAGGTCGGCTGCCATCGCGAGATAGATCATCTGGCCCCATACGGGCGCCGACCCGGTCATCGCGGGCACCGCCGCCATGAATTCGGCGGTGCGCACGGGAACGTTGAGCAACATGCCGAGCAGCAGCGACGCCATGATCCCGACGGGGCCGAAGGCGGGGTGACGGCGCACCGACAGCGCGTCGAGCGCGCGCCACTTGCCATAAAGGGCAAGGCGGATGTCGGGCTGGGCAAAGGCGACGCCGCGCGGGAACAGCGCATTCGCGGTCCAGTAAGCGAAAAAGGGGCTGGCGAGGATCATCGCGTGCGGCACGAACAGCACCAGCGCCGACGCCGCGCTGTCGGCGGGAGTGACAGGAAACAGGACGCGCGCCAGACAGATCAGCGCGACGATGATCGTCCAGCACAGCAAAAGCGACCGCACGCGATCCTCCAGCGGCGCGACAAAGCGGACGCTCTGGTCGTGGAGCCGGGTGGACAGGCGGTGCAGGGCCTTGGTCATCGTGCGATCATCCTTCGGTACCTTGGTTCGGATGTAAAGCCGATATGGTTAATATTTCCTCATTTGCAAAGGACGGAGCCGCGCCCCCCGCCATCGTCCATCGTCGGGTTCCGCCGGCAGGCGATCCCCGGCGAATGCCGGGGCCCACGCGGCGCGGCGCTGCCCTGGAATGGGCCCCGGCTTTCGCCGGGGGTCACCCGTTCCTGGCCCATGCGATGAATCGCCGCCACGGCCTTTCCGCGCACGGAAATTAACCAAGTGAATCAAGCCTTAGGAAATGATGCTGCGAATCGGGGGCGACTCGCGACAAAATGTTGCACGAAATACTGCCAATCTGGCATGGAATGCAAAAATGGTTAACGCATTTTCAATGTTAAGACGCTGTTAAAACAAGTTAAGTTTGTGTTGACGCTACCGCGCAAAAGGCGTTGAATCAGGGGGTTCCTTGCTGAGGGACCGCATTGACAGGTTGAACCGGCGTCTGCCGGAGTTTCATCACCGGGTCGCGTCGGTTCCATTTGCACTCCTTCGGCAGGAATGTCTGGCCGCCTCCATGGGGGGGGAGGGCAGACATACACCGCTCCTCGTGCGGTGGCTTGACAGGAGTCCAGACATGAAAAGCTTTCTGAAAGATTTTATCCGTGACGACAGCGGCGCTTCCGCCGCTGAATATGCCCTGATCCTCGCGATCGTGGGTACTGGCATTACCCTGGCGGCAGTCGGCCTTGGTAACGCGATTTCGGGGGCGATGACCAACGCGACCGCCTGCATCACCAACAAGACCTGCTCGTAAATTGGAAAAGCCCCGTCGGAATACAGTTCCGGCGGGGCAATCCAACATCTGGGCCTGATATCGGGGGGATGCGGCCATGACGAGTAACCGAACCGCGATCATATTGGGGCTGGCAGTTTTGCTGGGCCTGCTTGTGGTTTTTCTCGCCAACACTTATTTCAGAGGCATTGAGGAACGCGAGCAGCGTCGCGTCGATGAGCTCAGTCTCGTTCAGGTCCTCGTCGCCTCGCAACCACTAGCCTTCGGCTCGACACTCACCCCGCAGAACACAAAACTTGTCGGCTGGCCCGCCAACTCGGTTCCCGAGGGGGCGTTCAAGACGAGCATCGGCGTCACCGACAATACGCGCGGGCCGCGCGTCGCGCTGCGCCCGATCGCGGTCGGCGAACCGATCCTCGCGTCCAAGATTTCGGGCAGTGACGGCCGCGCCTCGATCTCCGCGCTGCTTCCCGAAGGGATGCGCGCCGTCGCGGTGCGCATCGACGATGTCGCGGGCGTCGGCGGGATGATCGCCCCGGGCGATATCGTCGACGTGCTGCTGACGCGCCAGCTTTCGGGCGAAGGCGCGGGCAACAACGACCAGATGACCGACATCATCCTCGAAAAAATCCGCGTCATCGCGATCGACCAGGTCGCCGACGAGAACAAGACCGAACCCAATGTCGCCAAGACCGCAACGGTCGAGGTCGACCCCGTCGGCGCGCAGAAACTTGCGCTCGCGCAGCGCGTCGGCGCACTCTCGCTCGCGCTGCGCAACGTCACGAGCATCGAGGACGGCGCGAACATGACGATCACGCAAAGCGACCTCGGCGGCGGCTGGCGTTCGGCGCCCGCGCGCCGTGCCGCGTCGCCCGGCCTCGCGGGAATGCCGCCGGGCTTTTATTCCGAAACCCCTGCGGTGATGCAGCGTGCGCCAACGGGTCAGTCGCCCGCGCCGCCGCGCCGCCCGTCCGGCCCCTCGGTCGAAATCGTCCGCGGCACCGAAACCCAAACCTATGAGGTCAAGCGCCATGGCTCGTAACATCACCCGCGCCGCGCGTACCCTCGCCGCGCCGCTCGCCGCCGTGCTGGCCCCTGTGCTGGCCCCCGTCCTGGCATTGTCCGCCGCGCCCGCCGCCCTTGCCCAATATGGCACGGGCGGGGTCCATGCGGGGCAGCTCGACGTCCCGCTCAACAAAAGCCAGACGGTGACGCTCGACCGCCCGTTCGGCCGCGCGATGATCGGGTCCGAAGAGATTGCGGACATCCTCCCCATCTCCGACCGCTCGATCTATGTGCTCGGCAAGAAAATGGGGACGACCAGCCTGACCGTCTATGACAAGGGCGGGCGCGTCATCACCATCGTCGACGTAGCGGTCGGCCCCGACGTCGTCACGCTGCGCCGCCAGCTCGGCGAGCTGATGCCCGGCGAGAATATCAGCGCGCGCATCTCCAACGAGGCGGTCGTGCTGTCGGGCGTCGTCAGCAGCGCAGCAGCCGCGCAGAATGCGGTGCAGATCGCCGGAACCTATGCGGGCGACAAGGTCGTCAACATGATGGGCATAGGCGCGAGCCAGCAGGTGATGCTGGAGGTACGCTTTTCCGAAATCAACCGCCAGTCGGGCAAGGACATCGGCGTCCGCAGTTTCTTCCGCAACCGTTCGGGAAGCTGGGACGGCGCGCTGGGCGACGGCGCCAGCCTCGTCCCCGATCCCGACACGGGCGAGGGCGTTTTGAAACTGCCCGCGATTTCGGACAGCATCGGCATCGTCCGCCACAGCTTCAACATCGGCGGGGTCAGCATTTTGGGGATGCTCGACAGCCTCGAAAGCAAGGGGATGGCGAAAACGCTCGCCGAACCGACGCTCGTCGCGCTGTCGGGCGAAAAGGCCAGCTTCCTTGCCGGCGGCGAATTCCCGATCCCCGTCGTCCAGAGCAGCGGCGGCACCGGCGGCGCCGACGGCACCGGACAGGGGATCACGATCGAATTCAAACCCTTCGGCGTCAGCCTGGGCTTTACCCCGACGATCCTTGCCGACGGGGTGATCAACCTGGTCGTCGAGCCCGAGGTCAGCTCGATCGACCCGACCGCGTCGATCGTCTTGAACGACATCACCATTCCGGGGCTGCAGACGCGGCGCGCGTCGACCGTGCTCGAGCTGCGCGACGGCGAAAGCTTTGCCATCGCGGGGCTGATCCGGCAGGACTTTTCGACCACCGTGCGGCAGGTGCCGCTGCTCGGCTCGATCCCGATCATCGGCTCCCTGTTCCGCTCGTCGGGCTTCAAGCGCGGCGAGACCGAGCTGCTGATCGTCGTCACGCCGCGGCTCGTCCAGCCGATCAAGCCGAACCAGGTCGCGCTGCCGACCGAACGCGTCGGCGACCCGACCGAGCTCGACCTCTTCCTGCTCGGCCGCACCGACAATGCCGTCCCGGCAATCCCGCCGGTGCAGCAACAGATGCCGCCCAAGGCGGCGCCACCGGCCAGTTCGACCGCAGGAGACGGCTATGAATATTGATGCGCGCATCATCGTCATGACCGCCGCCGCCGCGCTGGCGGCGGGATGCACCCCCACCGACGCGACGCTCGGCAATGCCGTGCGCACGACGATGGCGGCGCAGGTCGTCAACCCCGAACCCGTCTATGACGATGCGGTACCGACCACCGACGCGGCCAAGGCCGCCGCCGCGGTCGACCGCTATCGCACCGACCGCGTCAAAAAGCCCGACACGATACGAACGACATCGGGCGAGGGCGGCGGCACGCCCCGCTAGGGGGCAGGCGGGTCGCGAAGGAAAGAGGAGTTCAAATATCATGGTGCGGCACCCGCCCCATCGCTTCCTGACCGACCAGAGCGGCGCGACCGCCGCGGTATTCGGCCTTTCGCTCTTTGCGCTCGTCGCCATCGGCGGGCTGGGTTTCGACTATGCCCGCCTCGCCGGGATGGACAGCGAGCTTCAGAACGCCGCCGACCAGGCCGCGCTCGCGGGTGCGTCGCAGCTCGACGGCCGGACGGGCACCTGCATGCGCGCCTCCGCCGCCGCGACGACGCTCGTCGCCAATATGACCTTGCTCGCCAACGACGGCGTCGGGACGGCGGTGACGATCGCCGCCGAACCCGATTGCGACGCGGTGGGGAATATCCGGTTCTATCGGGACAAGGCGAAGACACAGGCCGCGACGAACGATGCCAACGCCAATTTTATCGAGGTCGAAATCGACGTGCGGACGGCCAACTATGCCTTCACGCCGTTGGTGGGCGCGATCCGTGGCGATCTGGGCGCCGTTGCCTTCGCGGGGATCGGCTCGGCCATCTGCAAGGTGCCGCCGGTGATGATGTGCAATCCGCAGGAGGTCGGCGATTTTGACTTCACGGTCGGCAATTATGTCGGCAAGGGCGTCAAACTGATCGCGGACGGCAGCTATGTACCCGGTAACTTCGGCTTTCTTGCCGCCGGGGCAGGCAATGGCGCGGCCGAGCTTCGCCGGGTGCTCGGGCATGCCACGCCTCCCGGCGACTGCGTCGCTGCCGATGGGGTGGAAACCGAACCGGGCGCGATGACCAGCGTGCGCGATGCGCTGAACACCCGTTTCGACGTGTTCGACAACGGCCTGAATAGCACTTGCGGCCACGACAACTCGCTTTGCCCCTCGGCCAGCAACACGCGCAAGGACATCCTTCTCGCCGACAAGGCGAATAAATGCGATTTCAGCAACAAAGGGTGGATCGAACCGAGCCGCCCCTACCGCCCCACCTCGCCGACGACTCCGTTGACGGCGGCGCAAGGTTCGGCGCTTTCGCCAATGGGATATCCGCGCGATATGTGCCATGCGGTCAGCGTCGACGGATCGTGCGCGAATGGACGCATAGGGGACGGCAATTGGGACAGGATGGCCTATTTCCGGTCCAACTCGGAAAATTATCCGGTCGTTCCCACGGCTGGGGATATGAACAGCTGGTACGGAAGCACGACACCCACGCGCTACGACGTCTATAAGTATGAAATGGCCAACGCAGGGACGCGATTGAAGCCTGATGCCGACGGCGGCGACATTTCCTATGGACAGCGGGTTTGCGCCGGATCGAGCATCGCGCCGAGCGCCACCGTGCCCGATCGCCGTGTGTTGACCGTCGCCGTGATCAATTGCGCTGCCGAAGGCGTAAATGGGCGGCGTACCGGGGTGCATGTCACCAAATGGGTCGATGTCTTCCTGATCGAACCGTCGCTTGATCGTGTGCGGACCAGCGCCAAGGACGTATATGTAGAGGTTATAGGTGAAACCACGCTGGGCGGAGGTGGCGGAACGGCCAGCAATACGGTCAAACGCGACGTTCCGTATCTGATCGAATGACATGACGATGCGTCGGACCTTCCCGATATTCGGATGCACCCGCGGCGCGGCGGCGGCAGAGATGGCGCTCATTACGCCGCTGCTCCTCGTCATCCTGTTTGGCGGGTTCGAGGCGGGCGCCTATTTCTGGACCGAGCACAAGGTGGTGAAGGGAGTGCGCGACGGCGCGCGCTTTGCCGCGCGGCAGCCGTTCACCGCCTATAGCGGCTGCAACGCGCCAACCGGAACCACGCTCGACAATATCCGCAACCTGACGCGCACGGGGCAATTGTCGGGCGGCACCGCCAAGATCACGGGTTGGGCCAATACCGATGTCACCGTCACGGTCGCGTGCCAAGCGCCAGCGGCCAACAGCTACACCTCGGGCGGCATTTATGCGACGCAGGCGACCGGCGCGATGCACGTCACCGTATCGACGACGGTCAACTACCCCTCGCTGTTCGGGACGTTGGGGTTCAACACGACGGGCGCGGTCGTGCGCGCGAGCTCGAACGCCGCGGTGATGGGGACATGAGCGCGCTCCGCAATCTTGTCCGCGACACGCGCGGCGGCCCGGCGGCCGAATTTGCGCTCGTGCTGCCGCTGATCATTCTGTTCCTTTTCGGCATCATCGACGTCGGCCGCTTTGCGTGGGAATTCAACCGCGCCGAAAAGGCGACGCAAACGGGCGCGCGCTGGGCCGCCGCGACCGCGATCATCCCCAGCGGGCTCGCGAACTACAGCTTTGCGACGGGCACCGAGCAAATCCCGGCGGGAACACCGGTGCCGACGAGCGCCTTTCAGGGCGTCACCTGCACCAATGCGGCAAATTGCACCTGCGCGGGGACGTGCAATTTCTCGACCGCAGCGAACACCACCGCCTTCAACGCGCTGGTCGACCGGATGAACGACATAAAGCCCGACATCACGGGGGCGAATGTCGTCGTCGAATATCGCAATTCGGGGCTCGGCTTTGCGGGCGACCCCAATGGACCCGACGTCGCGCCGATCATCAACGTGCGGCTTCAAGGCATGCAATTCACGCCGCTCACAACGGCAATCTTCAACGGCAGCTTCGCGCTTCCCGACTTCAGCTATTCGCTGACGATGGAAGACGGCGCGGGCAGCTGGTCGAACTGACAGGAGCGGGATGTGGGAAAGAAAGAATATATCGGCTCTCCAGTTACAGATGGATCCCTGAACTTGAACTGCAAGATCAAGCTTTTCATTTCGGAGGCGGAATTTGCGCGTTCGTCACTCGCGCATAACGACAGTCCCGACCTTCCCTTTGCGCTTGTCCATGTCGACCCCGGCGACCCGATTCCCCTCGATGCGATCGGCGATGCCGAACTCGTTGTCGTCGAACTGCGCGGCGACGATCCGCGGTCGATGCAGCGGCTGACGGGGCTGCGTGCGCGGCGGCCGACCTTGCCACTGGTCGTGGCGATGCGCGACGCCGACCTTGCCACGACGCGCGCGCTGATCCGGCAGGGCGTCGGCGACCTCATCTCGCTGCCGCTGCAGCGCGCCGAGTTCAGCGATGTCGTCAACAACCTGCTCGCCGAAGTCACCCGCTCGGAGGCTGCGGCCAATGCCCGCCTCGCCCCCGTCGTTGCGGTGGCGCAGAGCGTCGGCGGGATCGGCGCGACCACCGTTGCCACGCACCTTGCCCATTATCTGCACGCGCGCAGCGGGCCGCACGGGGTGTGCCTCGTCGATCTCGACCTCCAGTTCGGCAATGCGGCGTCCTATCTGGGCGCCAATGCGACGCTGACGATGGAGGACCTGCTCGCCGCCGGACGGCGCGTCGACGGGCAACTCATCCAGTCGGTCGCCGCGCACGGCAGCGAAGGCGTCGCGGTGATTGCCGCGCCCGAGCATATCGCGCCGATCGAGTCTGTCGATGCCGACCAACTCCTCCGCGTGCTTCAACTGGTGCGCGAGGAATATGACCATGTCGTGCTCGACCTGCCGGGGAATTGGGCGAACTGGACGCTGTCGGCGATCGACAAGGCCGACCTGATCGTGCTGGTGATCGACCTGTCGGTCGGCAGCCTGCGACAGGCGCGGCGGCGGCTCAACCTGTTCGAGCAGACGGGGATCGACCGGTCGCGTATCCGCATCGTCGCCAATCGCGTCGAAAAGCGGCTGTTCAAGACGATCGGCGTTCAGGATGCGGCCGAGGCGCTGCGCTATCCGATCCTTGCGACCGTCAACAGCGATTATGCCGTCGTGCAGTCGGCGCAGGACCAGGGGGTTCTGGTGGGCAGCATCGCAAGGAAAAATCGGGTCGCGACCGATTTGGCCGCGCTTGCCGAACTGATCGGCGACGAGCTTGACAAGGATTGATCGCGCGATGTGGCAGGTTCAGAAACAGAAGAATGAAAAGGCGGACGCCGCGTCGGGCGTCACGCTGTCCGACGCGGCGGCTGCCGCAGGCGATCGGCGCGACGACCGGCATGCGGACCTTTTGTCGCTGAAGGTGCAGATCCACCGCGAACTGCTCGACGAGATCAATCTGGCGCAGCTCGAAAAAATGTCGCGCGCGCAGGTCGAATCCGAAGCGGGCGTGGTGATTTCCGATATTCTCAACCGCCACCAGATGGCGCTCAACGCGACCGAACGCCGCGCGATGGTGAGCGACGTTCTCGACGAATTGCTGGGGCTGGGGCCGCTCGAGCCGCTGCTTCAGGACGAAACAATAACCGACATTCTTGTCAACGGTCACGACATCGTCTTCGTCGAACGCCGCGGGTTGCTCGAGCGCGCCGAGACGCGCTTCAAGGACGAGAAACACCTGTTTCGGATCATCCAGAAGATCGCGAGCGCGGTTGGGCGGCGGATCGATGAATCGTCGCCGTTCGTCGACGCGCGCCTCGCCGACGGGTCGCGCGTCAATGCGATCGTGCCGCCGCTGGCGATCGACGGTTCGCTGCTCTCGATCCGCAAATTTGCGCGCATTCCGATCGACATGGCACGGCTCATCGAATTGGGAAGCGTTCCGTCGGCGGTCGCAGAGGTGCTTGCGGGCATCGTAAGAGCGCGGCGGAATGTACTTATTTCGGGGGGTACCGGTTCGGGCAAGACGACGCTGCTCAACGCCGTCTCCTCCTATATCGACGAACGCGAACGCATCGTGACCATCGAGGATTCGGCCGAACTCCAGTTGCAGCAGGAGCATGTCGCGCGGCTCGAAACGCGGCCGGCGAACATCGAAGGCAAGGGCGAAATCTCGCAGCGCGACCTCGTGAAGAATGCGCTGCGCATGCGTCCCGATCGCATCATCGTTGGCGAAGTGCGTGCCGGCGAAGCCTTCGACATGCTGCAGGCCATGAACACCGGGCACGACGGTTCGATGACGACGGTCCACGCCAATACGGCGCGCGATGCGCTATCGCGTATCGAGCAGATGATCGGGATGAGCGGCATCGACATGCCTGCGCGTGCGGCGCGCGCGCAAATCGCGTCCGCGATCAACGTCGTCGTCCAGATCGGCCGCCTGTCCGACGGCCGGCGCCGCCTGCTGAGCCTGTCCGAGATCACCGGCATGGAGGGCGACGTCGTCACCATGCAGGATATTTTCCAGTTCCGCATGTCGGGACGCGATGCCGACAACCGGGTCATCGGGCATTTCGAGGCGACGGGCATCCGTCCCAAATTCCTGGAAACGCTTTCGACGCATGGTGTCGACCTGCCCAGCGACCTGTTCCGTCCGGACCGGAAGATCGATTGATATGAGCGACACCGTCCTCCGTTTCATGACCATGCTGGCGCTTTTCGCGCTGGTCGTGTTGGTGGCCCAATTTGCTGTCGGCACCTTCGTCGAACGCCAAAGCAAGAGCCGCGCGGTCAATCGCCGCCTGCAGATGATCGAGGCCGGGGTGGACCGAGAGGTTGTGACGTCCGCGCTCCGCAAGGAAGTCCCGCGCGGGCTGGCAGGGGCGCCGCCCTGGTTGTCCGAACTGTTGAAGTCGGTGCGTCGCACGCTCAACGCTGCCAATGTCCAGGCGTCGGAGCTGCAAGTCATCGCCTATATGACGGTTGGCGCGGTCACGATCGCTTTCCTCATTCTGGTCGGGGCAGGACTGTCGGGCTTTCCGATCACCGCCGGGGTTGCTCAGCTTGCCGCCGCGCTTGGCATCACGGTCGCTTTCCTGATTCCCTGGATGGTCTTGTCGCGCATGGCCGATGCGCGGCGGCGGCGTATGGAAAGTCAGTTTCCGATCGCGCTCGATATCTTTGTGCGGGGTCTGCGTTCGGGCCACCCGATTCCCTCCGCGCTGCATCTGCTGACCGAGGAAATGGAGGACCCGATCGGGACCGAGTTCGGTATCGTCAGCGACGAAATCGCCTTTGGTCTCGACCTTCGCGAGGCGCTGGCGCGCATGGCCGAACGCTGGGGGCTGCCGGACATGCACATGTTCGTCGTGTCGGTGTCGGTACAGATGGAAACCGGCGGCAATCTTGCGGAGATTCTCGAAAATCTCAGCCGGGTCATTCGCGACCGCGCGAGCATGTTCATGAAGGTGCGCGCATTGAGCTCCGAAGGCCGGATGACGGCAATCATCCTGACCGCGCTGCCGATCCTTGCATTTGTCGGGCTCTTCCTGACGAACCCCGGATTCTATCTCGACGTTGCGACCGACCCGATCTTCACGATCGGCTTTGTCGGGCTGGTGCTGCTCTATCTCATCGGATTCATCTCGATCCGCCGCATGGTCGACCTGAAGGTATAAAATGGCCGAAATTCTCGCCTCGTCGCCTTATCTCCGGATCGCTTTCCTCGTCATCCTGTTTGCCGTCGTCTCGTCGCTGGTGTTCATCGTCGCGCGCTCGATCGTCAATCGGCAGCAGGTGCTCGGCCGGCTGGAATCGGACACGGTGCTGACGGGAGCCGCCGGAGGAGGCGACGGCCTTCGGACATCCGACGTGACCGACAGCGCGTGGGCGCGGCTCGCCGCAAGGATCGAGCGGAGCGGCTTGTCGCTGGTCGATTCGGACGCGCCGGGCTTGCGGCGCAAGATGATCGCCGCCGGCTATCGCTCGCCACATGCGCCCAAAGTCTATACGCTCGTTCGCATCCTGCTCATTTTCGTCATCCCGTCGCTGGTCGTGCTGCCGCAGATGATGTCCGATGAGCCGAAGTCCTTGTTCAGCCTCTATTTGCAGGGCGCCTTCTTCGCCGCGATGGGGCTGTTCGTCCCCAGCCTGTTCCTGACGGCCAAGGCCGACCGGCGGCGGCAGGAAATCCTGAACGGGTTTCCCGATTGTCTCGACCTCATGCTCGTCTGCGTCGAGGCCGGAATGGGGCTCGAGGCGGCGCTCGACCGGGTCGGTCGCGAGATGGTGACGTCGCATCCCCTCGTCGCCGAACAGATTTCGATGACGACGCTCGAGCTGCGTGCAGGGGCCGGACGCGAGGAAGCGCTTCGCCATATGGCCGACCGTACCGCAGTCGACGAAATTCGCGCATTTGCGACTTTGTTGATCCAGTCGGACAAGCTCGGATCGAGTATCGCGACGACATTGCGCATCTATGCGTCCGAAATGCGCGAGAAGCGCCGGATGCGCGCCGAGGAAAAAGCGCATCGCTTGCCGGTGTTGCTGTCAATCCCGCTCGTTGCCTGCATGTTGCCGGTGATGATCGGGGTGCTCATGCTGCCGGCGGTCATCCGCGTCATTCGCGAAGTCGCGCCGGCGCTTGCGGGGGGAGGTTGACATGACCACATTCAGAACAGGTGCGGTCCTTGCGCTTGCCGGCGCCGCGCTTGCCGCGTGCGCCGTCGGCCCGAAATTCGAACCGCGCGTGGCGCAGACCCGCGACGCGCCCGTCCTGGCCAATCTGTCGGCGCACGATTCGCTCGCGCGTGCGCGCACATTCCTGTCAGCGCGTCAATATGGCCTCGCCATCGAGCTGTTCAAAGCCGCCAAACAGGATACGGAACTGGCGGCGGACGCGCTGAACGGACTGGCCATCGCTTATGACGGCATCGGTCGCCGCGACCTTGCCGAGCGGTATTTTCAGGAAGCGCTTGCGGCGCGTCCCGGCGACGAGCGGACGCAGCGCAACCTTGCCAGCTTCTATCAATCGTCGGGGCAGGCCGAAAAGCGGCGCGTGTTGCTGGCGACGGCCCCGCCCGTCGCTTCGGCGCCGAAGCGGGCGATCGTCGAGGCCGACGAGGCCGACGAGGCCCCCGCCGCGCGCGATGGGGACGTATCCGAGTCCGACCCTGTTCGCCCGCGGCCGGTGTTTGCGGCGAGCAGCCCGCTCGGTGCAGCGCTGCGACCGCTCCGCGTGCAGGCCGGGCTCGATGTGTCGCCGCGCCCCGTACTTGCACCGGCTGCCGTGCGTGACGAGGTCTCGATTGTTTGCTCAGGCGAACCGCGGACGCAAACGGCGGTATCTGCGGGGGCGCCGATGGCGATGTTTCGCATCAGTGTCGGCGAAGTCTTTATTGCAGCGCGTCCCGCCGGTTCGCTTTGCCGCGTCGATGAACCCGCGGCGGGCGAAGAACCATCGCCGGCCGTGAGCAACAAGGAGTATCTCGGACTCGTCGCGGCCTATCTCGATCACCTCAACAAGAGCATCGCGCCGAGCGAGGTTGCCGCCCTGTGGCGTGCAGCCTTCTGGGCCGACGGAATCGCCTGAGGGCCGATGTGCGAACGCGAGGGAAACTCTGGGGGGCGGTCGGTGCGATGCTGTCGATCTTGGCGACGGCAGGCGGCGCAATGGCTGCCGACCCAGCGTCGACAATCGCACAGTCCGAACTCCTTCAGGCCGCCGATCGTGCGCTTCAGGGCCGTCGGCTGATCGAGGCCGAAGCGCTGCTCGATCGCTTGCCGTCCGACATCGCGATAGAGGACGAACCCATCGCAGCGCTTCTGCGCGCCGAACTCTGGCTGTTGCAGGGGGACCGTAGCGCCGAAGCGCTTCGCCTGCTGGCCGCTATTCCCGCTGAGTCACCTTTGGCCTGCCGCGTGGCCACTGCGCGGGCATCGACCTATTTGCAGTTGGAGGCGCCGGATCGTGCCAGTCGGATCCTCGACCCGCTCGAGCGGGAATGCGGCGCCCAAAGCGTGTATTGGCGCCTCCGCGGACAGGCCGAGCTGACGAGCGGTCGCGCCGATCGGGCGCGTCAGTCGCTGCAGTCGGCGGTTGCGATCGCGCCAGCCGATGTCGAGATTCGCAACGATTTGGCGGTCGCTCTCATCGAAAGCGACGACGCGGCAGGCGCGGCCGAATTGTTGGCGAATATCCTCAAGGTCGCGCCAGGCCGCGTCGATGTCGCGCTCAACCTCGATCATGCGAAGGGCATGATGGGCGTCATGCCGGTCCGTGGCCGCGCGGACGACGATGCGTTGTGGAGCCGCCGCCTCGAGGCCGCCGGAGGTGGCGCGCAGCGTAGTGGACGCGCCGCGCTCGCCGAGGCGCTGTACGCCCAGGCACTCGTTGCGCGTCCGCGCTACGACACCGACCTGTGGCGCCAATATGCAAAGGTTTCTCAGTGACATGATTGACGTGAATATGGCGTTCAAGGCAGCGTTTTTGGTCGTTCTGGTCCTCGCTGCCTGGTCCGATATGCGCCGGTTCCGGATTCCGAACGTCTATCCGGCGATCATTGCCGCCTTGTTCGTCGCGGCTTGGTTCTCGGGCTTTGCTTTCGCTGCACCGTTCTGGTCGCACGGCGCGCATTTTGCGATCGCGCTCGTCGCGGGGATGATGTTGTTCCGCTTCGGTTGGTTCGGCGGCGGCGATGCGAAACTCTATGCGGCGATCGCGCTGTGGTTCGCACTTGGACAGGCTTGGCTTCTGCTTCTGGTCACAACGCTCGTCGGCGCCTTGATTGTCGTCGTGCGGATGCTGTGGCACATCGCGCGGACATGGTTCGGGTCGGGCGAAGCATCCAGGACCCGCCTGTTCGACCGAAAGATCGCCTATGGTCTTGCAATTGCGGCGGGCGGGATAGCGGCGATTTTCCGGGTTTATCCTTGATCGCTGGCGCGCGCGGTTCGGAATTGCTGCCGGAAACCTTCCGTCGCTTTCAGCGCTGTCGTCAGAGGATACAGGTCGGAGCGAGCGTCAAAGGAGCAGCCACGATGCGCAAAATTCTCATTCCGGCTTTTGTCGCGGCGCTCTTGATGCCCTCTGCCGCCGCGCTCGCCGACCCGCCGCCGTGGGCGCCGGCGCACGGCAAGCGCGCGAAAGAGCAAATTCGATATGATAGCCAAGGGCGCTACCTCGAACCGCGCAGGCTGTCGCGCGGCGATCGCATCTGGCGGGGGAGCGACGGCCGCTATTATTGCCGCCGTGACAACGGCACGACGGGGCTGATTATCGGCGCTGCGGTCGGCGCGCTGGTCGGGCGCGAGCTCGATTCGGGTCGCGACAGGACGGTCGGCACGATCATCGGCGCGGCGGGTGGCGGCTTGCTGGGGCGCGCGATCGACCGCGGCGACTTGAAGTGCCGATGATTATCTGACGCGGACGGTGGCGTGCGCCTGGGCCGCAATTGGCGGTTGCATTCGCGCGGCAAAAACTATCTGACGGCATATCGAGCCATTTGCAGGATATGACATGCCGAAAATCGCATCGGCCCGGGTGATCGTCACATCGCCGGGGCGCAACTTCGTGACGCTCAAGGTCGTATGCGACGACGGGACTACCGGTGTCGGCGACGCGACGCTCAACGGGCGCGAGCTTGCGGTCGCGAGCTATCTGGCGGACCATGTCGTGCCGTGCCTCATCGGGCGCGACGCGCACCGGATCGAGGATATCTGGCAATATCTCTACAAGGGCGCCTATTGGCGGCGTGGGCCGGTGACGATGGCGGCGATCGCCGCTGTCGATATGGCACTTTGGGATATCAAGGGGAAGGTTGCAGGCCTTCCCGTCTATCAGTTGCTCGGCGGCGCGTCGCGCGCGGGTTGCATGGTCTATGGTCACGCCAATGGCGAGACGATCGCCGACACGATTGCGGCGGCGCTCGATTACCAGGGGCAGGGGTATAAGGCGATCCGCCTCCAGTGCGGCGTTCCCGGAATGGCCTCGACCTATGGCGTGTCGAAGGACAAATATTTCTATGAGCCCGCGGATGCGGAGCTTCCGACCGAAAATCTCTGGTCGACCGCAAAATATCTGCGCGTCGTCCCCGAACTCTTCGCGGCGGCGCGTGAGGCGCTGGGCTGGGACGTCCACCTCCTTCACGATGTCCACCACCGGTTGACCCCGATCGAGGCGGCGCGGCTCGGAAAGGATCTGGAGCCTTATCGCCCCTTCTGGATCGAGGATGCGACGCCGGCCGAGGACCAGGAGGCTTTTCGGCTGATCCGCCAGCATACGACGACGCCGCTTGCGGTCGGAGAGATTTTTTCGTCGATCTGGGATTGCAAGGCGCTGATTGAAAACCGACTGATCGATTATATCCGCGCCACCGTGCTGCACGCCGGCGGGATTACGCATATGCGGCAGATCGCGTCGCTTGCCGACCTCTATCACGTCAGCACGGGCTGTCATGGTGCGACCGACCTGTCGCCGGTGACGATGGCGGCGGCGCTTCACCTCGGGCTTGCGATCCCCAATTTCGGTATCCAGGAATATATGCGTCACAGTGACGACACCGACGCGGTGTTCCCGCATGGATACCGTTTTGCCGATGGCATGCTCCATCCCGGCGACGCGCCGGGGCTCGGCGTCGACATTGACGAAACGCTCGCGGCTGCCCATCCATACCGGCGTGCCTATCTGCCCGTGAACCGGCTGGAAGACGGGACGATGTGGAGCTGGTAGCGTCGCGTGCTTTGACGCCGCCCGCACGATAACCGTCGGCCGTCTCTTCCATTGGTTCGTTATGGCACGCCGCATTCGCCGCTTTTTGCACATAAGGGTTTTGTGACAAAGCCGCGCTTGTTGGCGTCCGCGACAGCGCGAATCGCCGCGCTGCGCAACTTGATTTCGATTCGTGATGCTCTATGCCGGGGGCGTGCAAGGCGACCCTGACAATTATCTCGGCCTGCTTTCGGCGGCGCAGATCGAAACGTTACGCTACGTTTACGAACATAAAAATTCGAAACAGATCGCCCGCGTCATGGGGGTCTCGCCGCACACTGTCGACGAACGCGTTCGGCAGGCATTGAAAAAACTGAATGTTTCCAACAGAATAGAAGCGGCTCGGATCTTGGCGCTTAACGGCGCCTTTGATCAAGTTACCCCCTATCAATCGTTGACATATCAATCGATCGACCTAGGCGACGACGCCCCGGATGCCGATGCCGATGCAGGGCACGGTTCGTTTCGGCGGCTTTTCGATATTGGAACGCCATTTCCTACCGCGTCCCAGCCGGCCAACCGGCACGGGTTGATGGAAAGGATAATCTGGCCGATCTTGATCGCCTTTGCGACGATTTTGGCGTTCTCCGCTCTCTATTCAATCCTTGTCGGTCTGGGCCGGGCAATGATCTGACTGTCCGAACCGAATGCTGCGGGGGGGAACCGGTGGCATTCTCTTGCAAGGAATAAGATGATGCTCAACGAACGACTTTCGGCGGCGAAAAAGATCGCTGCGGAACTGCACCAGGCCGAAGATGCGATCGACGAAACGATGATTTGCATCGCGCAACTTGCCGCGACGCTTCCGACGGTTCGCCGCGAAACCAACATGTCGGCAATTGTCGGCCAGGAAGCGATGGCCAAAGTCGCTCATGCGCTCGCGGCTGCCGGCGAAGTGCGCCAGCTTCTGACCGATGCACATCTCTCGCTGACCGTGACCCAGAAGGAAGTGGGCCTCGGCACGCGGATGTTCGGTGCCGGCGTGAAACCGGCCCCGGCCAGTGCGACGCTGACGGACGATGGCGCAGATGGTGCGGTCGTGCCCTTCGCCAAGGCTTCCTGACAAGCTGGATCAATCAAGTCCAATGTGGTCGATCGCGATCTATTATACGGTGTTGCTCGTCACGGTGGCCGTCGCTGCGAAGCGCGGCGGTCCCCTTGAAAGGTGGGCAGCCTATACGGCGTTGATCGCTTCGATTCTCACTTCGGTCCTCGCTCCTTTTCCGACCTGGACGGATATAGAAACCAATATCTTCATCATCGACGTGCTGGTGCTGCTCAGCTTCTGGTTCATTGCCTTGAAGACGCAGCGATTCTGGCCTTACTGGATTACCGGCTGGCAATTGATTTCCATTTTTGCCCATATCCAGAAGATGATGTTTTCGGAGATATTGGCGCGGCCCTATTCGCTGCTTTCCATCTATATCTCCTATCCGATCCTGCTGCTGATCCTCTACGCGGCGGGTTCGACCAGGCGGAAAGGCGATGTTGCGACCTGACGGGCGTCTCCCGGATGGATGAGAAAATGCAACAATTCTCGAACAACGAAATTGTCGAACTCAGGTCGCGGATCGACGAGATCCACGAATTACTCGCGGGCCGGAGCGGCACCGCCGTCCCGACGGTCGGCGATGGCGGAGTTGCAACTGACCCCGGCGCGTCGCGCGCCGTGCTGGTGAACCAGTTGGCTTTCAACATCCAGATTCGGCGTTTGCGCCGACATCATTTCGGCAGCCCGCAGGTTTCGGGTCCGGTCTGGGACATGCTGCTAGACCTGATGCTCGCCGCCTCAAATGGCCGCATTCTCAGCGCCAGCGACCTGGCAACCGGTGCAGGCGTCCCGCTCTCGTCGGGTCTCCGCATGATCGGTTCGCTCGAGACGATGGGCTTTGTACGCCGCTCGACCGACGAGCGCGACCGGCGACGGACGATCGTCCGGCTGACTGACCACGGAACCGAACGCATGACGAGCTATTTCGAAAAGATTGGCATCGCGCTGCGCAACAGCAGCAATCTGGCGGCCTGATCCTATGGCCGGGGCGGCGGCCAGCTGGTCGGTCGCCGTCCCGGCAACCCCTATTCGGTCATCTCGCGCATCATGCTGTCAATTTTGGCCATTGCATCGCGCTTGATCTGACATACCCGCGCGGCGCTGACGTCAAGCGCGAGGCCGATTTCCTGCAGGTTCAGTTCCTCGAAGAAATAGAGCTGGAGCACCAGCTGCTCGCGCTCCGCGAGCCGCTCGATGCATTGGCGCAGCGCGTCGAGCAGGTCGCTCTGCTCGCACGCATCGGCGGCACCGAGGCGTTCGTCGGCGAGCAGGAAGGTGCCGCTCTCCATCATTTCGTCCAGCGAGGTCGAACGTCCGTGCGTCGCGTTGCGTTCGAGCGCGAAATAATCGTTGGCCGACAGGTCGAGCGCCGCAGCCATTTCGGCGGGGCTGGGCGCGCGGCGCAATTGCTGTTCGAGCTGCGCGCGCGTCGCATTGAGCTGGCGCGCCGCGACCATCGCCGAACGTCCGACATCGGCCTCGCGACGAAGCTGGTCGATCATCGCGCCGCGGATTCGCGTCGTCGCATAGGTGGCGAAGGCGAAACCGCGCTCCTCATAGTGGCGGTCGGCTTCGATCAGCGCGATCAACCCTGCCTGGATGAGGTCGTCGAGCTCGCCCGTGCGCGAAATGCGCGAAAACACCTGCCACGCAATCTTGCGCACTAGCGGCGCATATTCCTCGATCAACCGCTCGACATTGGCTGCATAGCCGTGCGGACGCAAGGCGGTCCCGGACGCGCCGGAGAAATGCTCGGCGGGCTCAATATTCATGCGGCTGATCCTCCATTTGGGCGTCCGGTCCGAGCGCGAGACGCGGACGCTCGGCGCCGATCGTCGCGACGATCTCGGTCGCCTTGTTCGCGGGAATTTCGAGGTAAGAGATGACGGCGACGTCGGGGAAAGTCGCGCGGACGAGCCGCGACAGCGCCGATCGGCAGATGGGCGAGGCGACGAGCGCAAAGCTGCGCGTCTGGAGCAGCAACGGCTCCACGGCCTCGCCGATCTGTTCGACGATTTTCATCGCCATTCCATGTTCGAACGGCCATTCGGCGCCGGGGTTCGCGCGCACCGCCTGGTTGAGCAGCACCTCGATCTCGGGGCTGAAGGTGACGACGGGCAACGGCATCCGGCTGGGGACGATCGTCTGGACGATCAGCGCGCCGATGCGCTGGCGCACCGCTTCGACAAGGTCGGAATCGGTGAGCTGTTGCGCCGACAGCGCGACCATCGCCTCGGCAATCTTGCGGAAGTCGCGCAAGGGGATGCGCTCGACGAGCAGCGCCTTGCACAGCGCCGCGACGCGCGGCAGCGTATAGCCGCCGGGCGACAGATTCTGGGCGAGCTGCGGATAATGCGCCTTCAGATTGTCGATCAACGCCTGTGTGTCGTCGATGCCGAACAATTCGTGCGCCGACGCGATGACGCTGTTGTTGAGATGCGTCGCGACGACCGTGGCGGGGTCGACGACGGTATAGCCCGCGGCGATTGCGTCGTTCTGCGACGCTTTCGGAATCCACAGCGCATCGAGCCCGAAGGTCGGATCCTTGCACGGCCGACCGGCGACCTTGGTGACCAGATCGCCCGAATCGAGCGCAAGCATTTCGTGGGGATAGACCTCGTCCTCGCCGACGATCACGCCGGCTATCGCGATGCGATAGGCGTTGCCGGGGAGCGACAGATCGTCGCTCACCTTCACAGGCGGGACGATGAAGCCGAGTTCCTTCGACAATTGTTTGCGGATCCCGGTGATGCGGCCCATCAGCGGCGCGCCCTTGCGGTCGTCGACGAGCGCGACGAGCGCGTAGCCGATTTCGAGCTGACACGCGCTCGCGTCGCTGACGTCGGACCATTCGATCAGGTGCGGGTCGGGCGCCGGCGGGGCGGGCGGCGGGACCGCCGCCGCAGCTGCTGCCGCGCGCTTCATCTGCCATCCGATGGTAAAGGACAGCGCCGCTGCCGGCAGGATCAGCATCTGCGGCATCGCGGGGACGAGGCCGAGGATGAAGAGGATGCCGCCCACCGCCATCCAGATTGCGGGCGAGGCAAACTGGCTGCCGATCTGGCCCGAAAGGTCGAATGGCGACGCGACGCGCGTGACGATGGCCGCTGCGGCGATCGACAGCAGCAGCGCCGGGATCTGGGCGACGAGCGCGTCGCCGATCGCGAGCGTGACATAGGTCCCGCCCGCTTCGGAGAAGCTGAGCCCGTGGGTGAAAACACCGAGGATGAGGCCGCCGATGATATTGACGAACAGGATCAGCAAGCCCGCGATCGCGTCGCCTTTCACGAATTTCGATGCACCGTCCATCGAGCCGTAAAAGTCGGCCTCGGTCGCGACTTCCTGGCGCCGGGCCTTGGCTTCTTCAGGGGTCAGCAGGCCGGCGTTGAGGTCGGCGTCGATCGCCATCTGCTTGCCGGGGAGCGCGTCGAGCGTGAATCGCGCCGACACCTCGGACACGCGGCCGGCGCCCTTTGTGATGACGACGAGGTTGATGATCAACAGGACCACGAAAACGAACAGGCCGACGACATAATCGCCGCCGATCAGCACCTGGCCAAAGGCCTCGATGACGTTGCCTGCGGCGTGCGTACCCTCGTGCCCCCGGACGAGCACGACGCGCGTCGAGGCGACGTTCAGCGCGAGGCGGAAGAGCGTCGCGAGCAGGAGCACAGTCGGAAAGGCCGAAAAATCGAGCGGCTTCGAGGCCTGCAACGCGACCATCAGGATTGCGAGGCTGATCATGATGTTCAGAACGAAGCTGATGTCGAGCACGAGCGGCGATACGGGGATCACCATCAGCGCGACGACCACGAGCATCGCGACCGGCAAAGTGGCCGCGCCGGCGATCGCGGCGATGCTGCGCAGGTTCAGACCGGCGGTCATGCGCGTTCACCCGAAGCGGCGGCGAGGCGGCGATAGGCGTCGGCGGCAAATCCCATCGACAATTTCCTGGGCATGGGTTGAAATTCCATCATCTGGAGAGGCGGGCGGCCGCTGCCGTTTCCGGCAATGCCGTTCCGGCTGCTCGCCGCGGCGTGCCACTGCGATGTCGGCAGCGACTTGAAGTTCACGTCCTTGCCGCCCTCTTCGAGTTTGGCCCGGAAGCGTTCGCGGATTTCGGACAGGCTGCGCATGCGGCCGCCTTCGGCATAAAAAACCGATCGGTTTGCCGCTGCCGCCTCGGGCATCAGCGGTGCGCCCGGCTGGTCGGGATCGGCGTTCATCGCGGCGAGGAAGTTCACCGCGCCGCCGCTGCCGAGAAAATGCGCTAGGTAAAGGTCGACCGGTTCGGCGGCGCGGCCGATGCGGCTTTCCAGATGATCGCGATTGTCGGCGGTCAGCGCGCCCGCCATCGTGGCGGCGGCGGCGGGGTCGTCGCGAAGTCCCAATATCTGTTCGCGCAGCATCGGGTCGGCAACGTGCATGCGTCCCGCCGCGTCGGGGGCGATTGCGGCTGCCGCCCAGCCAAGGCCGTGGTCGGCGCCGTGGCGCCGCAATGTCGCGAGCCAGGTCTGCTTGGTGAACTGATACAGTCCGCGCGCCGATGAAGTCGGGGCCTTTGCGGTCGGATCGAAACGGCTTTCGACGCGCGCGACATCGACCAGATAGTCAAAGTCGATCCCGGTGCGCGCCGACGCGCTCTGCACCGCGTCGAGGACGGGGGCGGCGACGCGCATCGCGCTGGCAGGATTGTTTATGGCGTTCATAAGCTCTGGTTCCGCTGTTCGGCGAACCAAAAGCAATCATCGTGCCATTCGGTAAAAAGTGTCGGAAAAGGTCCGTATATCAGTAGGTCAGCGCAGGCCCTCGAGGCGTCATCCCGCGGATCTCGTGATTTCTGTCAATCCTCTGACGCGTCCAGTTTTTTAGGACGTTGACCCGGATCGCCGCCGCTTCGAGCTGCGCAAGCGTCTTGCCGATCAGGCTGCGCGCGCGCGCCTCCTGTCCCGGGACGACCGCCGCGCTGCGCACGAGGATGGCGGCGGTGGCGAGCGCCTCGGTCGCGGCGATGATTTCGCCAGCATCGTGGCCGTCGAGCGCATGGGTGAGCGCGTCGAGCTTTGCCTGCATATCGTCGAGTTCGCTGTGCATCAGTTAGAGCTGCCTTGGTGAAAGCGGACGGCGGCATTGGCAATCAGGGTGGCATCGACGGTATAGGCACCGCTCGCGATCGCGTCGCGCAGCATCGCAATGCGCGCATGATCGACCGGCGGTCCCTGCTCGCCGAGCTCCTTCGCCAGGCTGGTCAGCCGCGTCACGGGCACCGATGCCGGCGCATTGCCGACCGCGCGTGCCGTCGCGACTGACGGGCTCTCGCTGCCGTTCGCAACCCGGCGCGCCGGGGCGATCCGGCTGATGCTGCTGACCTGCAGGTTGAGTTTGTCGTCACCTGCCATCTTTGCCTCCATCCATGCCGTCGGAAAAGTGACGGCCTTGTTCAGAGAGCTTTAACGGTTGGCGCAGTCCGCGATTAAGGTGGCGGGCGAAAAAAGATAAAAAAGCCCGGCGGCGTCGGAAATTCGACGGCCGCCGGGCCGGGGTGCAACCAGACTGTCGGCGTGTGCGTCAGGGCATGCGCGCGATTCCGGGGCCGACGACGATGGCGCTGAGCATCGACTTGGCGTCGCTGCCGCGCAGCGCGATGGTTTCGCCGACCCGGCCGTCCTCGGTCGCGACGGCGGCGTAGCTGATCGAATAATTGGCGGCATCGATGGTGACGCGGACATTGTCGCCGCGGCGGATAACGGGGGCGCTCTGCGCCGGCCGCGCGAAGGCGGCCGACACCGGCGCTGCGCCAGCGGGTCCGGTCATCGCGACGCGCAGGCGCCAGCCGAGCGACGCGCAACGCACGGCAAGCGTCTGCGCGTCGCTCGCCGTCACGGCAACCTGTTCGGGGCATCGCGCGAGCTTGATGCGTCGGTCGACGGGCGTTGCGGTGCGGCCCATTGCGCCAGCGACCGCCTGCGTCAGCATATCCACCGTCTGCCAATCCTGCGTCGCCTGTTGGGCCTGCGCGGTCGCGCCGATGGCAGCGAATGTCGCGCCAAGGACAATCATGCTGCGGATCATGACTCTCTCCTTCGATCCAGAATCCATTGCAACCAATTGTGCACGATGCGTGCCAAGCCCTGTTTTCCGCCGACGGATCCGCGGAACCAGGCGCGCGCGTCGGATTTTTGACGAGCGCATGGCGGGCGCCGGGGCAGGGTCATTGGGTACCAGAATAAATTGTTGAAAAATAACATATAAATCAGTTTGGCACGGTGATTGCATCTATCCTTGCGTGTTTTTCCGCGCTGTGGCCGTTCGGGCCAATCGGCGGTGAAAGAAGGACAAGAGGATGGCAACCGAAAAGCTGTTTGGCATGCATGCGACCGCGCTCCAGCTGCGTAGCCAGCGCATGATGATGCTCGCGTCGAACATCGCCAATGCCGCAACGCCGGGTTACAAGGCGCGCGACCTCGATTTCGCCAAGGCGCTCGATCTGGCGCAGCAGGGCGGCTCGACCGAAGGCGCGATGCGCTATCGCGTCCCAGTCCAGCCTTCGCTCGACGGCAACACCGTCGAAATGGCGACCGAGCAGACCGCCTTTGCCGAAAACGCGCTCGCCTATCGGTCGAGCCTCGCCTTCCTCTCTGGCCGCGTCAACACTTTGACGCGCGCGATCAAGGGAGAGTGACGATGAACGGCAACTTCTCCGTCTTTGACATCAGCGGGCGCGCGATGTCGGCGCAGCTCGTCCGGTTGAACACCACCGCGTCGAACCTCGCCAATGCGGGCACGGTGTCGGGCAGCGAGGGCGGTGCCTATCGCTCGCTGAAACCGGTGTTCCGCAGCGTGATGGATGCGCACGGCCGCGCGACGGTCCAGGTCGACCAGGTGACGACGTCGAAAATGGCGCCGTCGAAACGCCACGATCCGGCCAATCCGCTCGCCGACGCCGACGGCAATGTGTGGGAGGCCGCGGTCGATAGCGCCGCCGAGCTCGTCGAGATGGTCGAGACCGCCCGCCAGTATCAGAACAATGTCCAGGTCCTCGAAACCGCGAAGGGCTTGATCAACGAAACTCTCAGGATGGGACAATAATATGAGCGTGAGCGCCATTTCCGGGCAAAGCCCGACCACGACCACCACAACGACCAAGCCGCAGATGCTGGGCCAGAGCGATTTTCTGCGCCTGATGACGGCGCAGCTTTCGCAGCAGGACCCGTTCAACCCGGTCGATAACCAGGAGATGGTTGCGCAGATGGCGCAATTTTCCAGCCTTGCCGGGATCAGCGAGACCAACGTCACACTCCAGCAGATTTCGGAGCAGCTTGCTGCCCAGACCGAGCTTCTCAAGGAACTAAAGGCCGCGAACCCGCAGCCGGCACCCCAGACCAACCCGCAGGAAGGATAAATCCATGTCATTCTATACGTCGCTTTCGGGCCTCAAGGCCGCCCAGACCGACATGTCGGTCATCTCGAACAATATTTCGAACGCCGGGTCGATCGGCTTCAAGCGCAGCAAGGCGCAGTTCGGCGACATTTTCGCATCGTCGCCGACCCAGTCGACCAAGATGATCGCCGGCCAGGGCACGCGCCTCAACGGCATCACCCAGCAGTTCACGCAGGGTTCGTATGAATCGAGCGAGAAAACGCTCGACATGGCGATCGTCGGCGAAGGCATGTTCGTCGTTCGCGGCGAGCCGCCGCGCGAGCAGGTCGCCTATACGCGCAACGGATCTTTCACAAAGCGTCCGGACAACCAGGTCGTCGATTCGACCGGCGCCAAGCTGCAGCTGCTTCCGGTCGACGCCAACGGCAATGTCACCGACAACACGCTTGCCGGCGCTTTCGATTTCGTCATTCCCGCGGCGTCGCCGAGCGATCCGACGGCCGAACTCGTCAATGTCTCGATCGGTCTCGATGGCCTTGTCACCGCGACGTTCACCGACGGCAGCGATACGATTCTGGGCAAGATCGCGATGGCGACCTTTCCCGCAATGGAAGGTTTGCGCCCCGTTGGCGACGCGCATTGGCAGTCGACGGGCGAAAGCGGCCCGCCGACCATCGATGCCGCCACCAACGGACCGATGGGCGCCATCCGCTCGGGCGCGCTCGAACGCTCGAACGTCGATATCACCGAGGAACTGGTGATGCTGATCGGTGCGCAGCGCAACTTCCAGGCCAACGCCAAGGCGATCGAAGGCGCGTCGCAAATCTCGCAAACCATCATCAACATGCGTTGATGCCACGCGACTGACCGATTGCCGGGAGATCCAGCATGGACCGCCTCATCTATACCAGCCTTACCGCGATGCGGGGCAGCATGGCCCGGCAGACGGCCATCGCCAACAATCTGGCGAATGCGCAGACGCCCGGCTTTCGCGCCGACATGGCGGAGGCGCAGACGCTGTGGCTCGACGGCGGCGGTCACGGAACGCGCGCGATGGCATCCGAAGAGGTGATCGGCGCCGACATGCGCGCCGGAACGGTCACGGCGACGGGGCGCGACCTCGACGTTGCAATGGCGGGCGATGCAATGCTCGTCGTGCAGGCGGTGAATGGAGAGGAAGCCTATACGCGGCGCGGCGACCTGCAGCTCTCGTCGAGCGGACTCCTCACGACCGGCGACGGCCGCCCCGTTCAGGGCGGACAGGGGCCGGTCACGATCCCGCCGGCCGACCGGATCAGCATCGATGCCGAGGGCCGCGTGTGGGTCGTCCCCGCCGGCGGCGATCCCGAAAATCCGCAGGAGGTCGACCGGCTGCGGCTGGCAACCCCCGCCGGGTCGGACATCGTCAAGGGACTCGACGGCCTGTTCCGCGTGAAGGGCGGCGGCATTCTGCCCGACGACCCCGAGGCGCGGGTGATAACTCGCTCGATCGAGGGATCGAATGTGTCGGCCACCACCGCGCTCGTCGAGATGATCGAGGCGAGCCGGAGCTGGGATACCCAGCTCAAGATGATCGGCGACGCGCGCGACATGGACAGCGCGACCGCCAATTTGATGCAGCTGCCCCGATAAGGAGAATATGAGATGAGCTTCGGTGCCTTGCACGTCGCACGAACCGGTCTGGATGCCCAGGGCTTCCGGATGCAGGTGATCGCGAACAACCTCGCCAACGTCAACACGACGGGCTTCAAGCGCGACCGCGCCAGCTTCGAGACGTTGAGCTATCAGATGATGACCGCGCCCGGCGCGCCGTCGGCCGCCGACAATCGTTACGCCACCGGGCTCAACCTCGGCACCGGCGTCGCGCTGTCGGGGACCGCGCGCATCGATACGCAGGGCAATTTCTCGACGACGGGCAACGGCCTCGACGTCGCGATCGACGGTCCTGGCTATTTCCAGGTCGAAATGCCCGACGGGCGCATCGGCTATACCCGCGCGGGCAATTTCGGTCGCGCGCCCGACGGCACGATCGTGACGTCGGACGGCAAGCCGGTCCAGCCGCAGATCCAGGTTCCCGAGGATGCCACCGGCGTCACGATCGGCGCGGACGGAACCGTTTCGGCGAGCGTGCCGGGGCAGGCCGATGTCGTCGAGCTCGGGCGGCTCGAACTGGCGCGCTTCGCCAACCCCGCGGGGCTGCAGGCGGTCGGCAACAATCTGCTTGTCGAAACCGCCGCCTCCGGTGCGCCGCAGGTCGGCGCCGCGGGCGAGGAAGGCCGCGGCTTTCTTCGCGGCGGGATGCTCGAAGGATCGAACGTCAATGTCGTCGAGGAACTCGTCGACATGATCGAGACGCAGCGCGCTTACGAGGTCAATTCCAAGATGATCTCGGCCACCGACGAGATGATGAAAAATGCTGCACAGACCATGTAATTTGCTGCTGCTCGCCCTTGCGTGCGCGCCGCTTTCGGCGCTCGCGAAGGACAAGCTGCCGCCCGACGCCTTTGCGGTCTCGCTGCCGGCGCCGCCGCCGGCGCCGCCCGCCAATGGCTCGATATTCCAGGCCGGCTATGTTCCGCTCACCTCGGGTGGGCGCGCGGGGCAGGTCGGCGACATCATCACGATCCAGCTTGTCGAGCGCACCGCCGCGACCAAAAGCACGGCGGCGGGCACGCAGCGCGACGGCAGCGTCGGCCTGACGCCGCCGTCGACCGGGCCGCTGTCGCTGTTCGACCCGAGCGACATCGCGATGGGCGGTGGGCAACAATTCGCCGGCAAGGGCAGCGCGTCGCAATCGAACGCCCTCTCGGGCGAGGTCAGCGTGACGATCGCCGAAGTCTATCCGAACGGCACGATGCTGGTGAAAGGCGAGAAGCTGCTGACGCTCAACCGCGGCGACGAGCGCGTCCAGATTTCGGGCATCGTTCGCGCGATCGATATCGGCCCCGACAATCGCGTCCTGTCGACGCGCGTCGCCAATGCCAACATTCGCTACACCGGCAAGGGCGAGATCGCCCGCGCGAGCAAGCAGGGCTGGCTGCAGCGCTTCTTCTCGATCATCAGCCCCTTCTGACGAGGATATGACCGTGACCAAACGTCCCGCCCTCTTCGCACTCCTGGCCCTGCTGCTCGCCAGCCTCGGCTTTGCCGCACCCGCATCCGCCGAGCGGATCAAGGATATGGGCCAGTTCCAGGGCCTGCGCGCGAACCAGCTTACCGGCTATGGCATCGTCGTCGGGCTTGCGGGCACGGGCGACGACAGCCTCGACTATTCGACGTTGGGGATGAAGGGTGCGGTGTCGCGCTTTGGCTTGACCTTGCCGCCGGGAGTCAATCCCGCGCTCAAGAATGCCGCGGCGGTGATGATTACGGCAGAGCTTCCGCCTTTCGCCAAGCCGGGCCAGCGGCTCGACGTCACCGTGTCGGCGATCGGCAAGGCGAAAAGCCTGCGCGGCGGCACGCTCGTCCTCGCGCCGCTTTATGGCGCCGACGGCCAGATCTATGCGATGGTGCAGGGCAATCTCGTCATCGGCGGCCTCGGCGTCGGCGCTGCCGACGGATCGAAACTCACGGTCAACGTGCCATCGAGCGGGCGCATCGCCGGCGGTGCGACGGTCGAGCGCGCGGTCGACACCGGCTTTGCCACGAGCGACTGGCTGACCTTCAACCTTCACCAGTTCGACGCAACCAACGCCAAGCGCGTCACCGACGCGATCAACGCGGCGATCCCGGGTAGCGCTTCGATGATCGACGGCGCGAGCATCGCCATTCGCACCGCCGGAAACGGCGACGAACGCATGCGGCTGATGTCGCAGATCGAGAATCTGACGGTAAACCGCGCCGAACCGCCGGCAAAGGTCATTGTCAACGCGCGCACCGGAACGGTCGTCATCAACGGCGCGGTCCGCGTCGGGACCGCGGCGGTGACGCAGGGCAAGCTGACCGTCTCGATCAAGGAATCGCCGACGGTGGTGCAGCCAGCACCTTTCAGCCGCGGGCAGACCGCGATCGAGCCGTCGAGCGAGATCAGCGTCGAAGAGGAATATCGCCCGGTGATGATGGTGAATCCGACGGCATCGCTTTCCGAACTCGTCGATGCGATCAATCGCATGGGCGTTCCCCCCGGCGACCTTGTCGCCATCCTCGAGGCGCTGAGCCAGGCCGGCGCGCTCACAGCGGAACTGGTGATCATATGACGACGCCCATTTCCCCTATCGGTTCGACCCCCGCTCCGGCTGCGGCCGGGGGCGGCGACGGCGGCCTTCGCAAGGCGGCCGAAGCCTTCGAGGCGGTGATTCTGCGCCAGTTGATGGCGTCGATGCGCCAGGCAAAACTCGGCGAGGATATTTTCGGATCGAGCGCGACCGACAATTTCCGCGAAATGGCCGACGCGAAAACCGCCGACAGCATCGCCGCGATGCGCCAGTTCGGCATCGCCGACATGGTCGAGCGCCAGTTTCGCAGCCAGCTCGGCGCAGGCGGGGGAGGCATCCAGTGACCGACCTGCTCGGCATCGGCTATAGCGGCCTGCGCGCCTATTCGCGCGCGATGGCGACCGTCGGCGACAATATCGCCAACGCCCAGACGCCGGGCTACGCGCGGCGCCGGCTTGACCTGATGGAGGCGGTCGGCGGTGGAAACTCGGTCTTTTATCGCGGCAGCGTGCGCCCCGGCGGCGTCGATATTCGCGGAATCGACCGGTCGGTCGACGCATGGCTGATCGCCGATTCGCGCATTTCGTCGAGCGATGCGGAGCGCGCGTCGACGCGGCTCGGCTGGCTCGAAAAGGTCGAAGGCGCGCTCAGCAACGACAATAACGGAATTTCGTCGGGGCTGACCAAGCTCTTTACGACCGCCGACCTGCTCACCGCCGACCCGTCGAATGCGACGCTGCGCGCGCAATTCCTCGATTCGGTCGACGATGTCGCGTCGGGGTTCCGTTCGGCCTCGGGCCAGCTTTCCGGCATGGCGGACGGGATTTCCGGGGCGGCAACGACCGAGGTCGACCGCTTCAACACCAATTTGGACGCGCTCGAACAGATCAATATCGGGCTTCGCAAGGCGCGGCCGGGCTCGACGAACGAGGCGAGCCTGCTCGACGAGCGCGACCGGTTGATCGATCAATTGTCGGCACAGGCCGGTGTCACCGCGACCTTCGACGACCGCGGCGCGGCGACTTTGCGGGTTACCGGCTCGGGCGAACTGCTCGTCGGCGGCGGGACCGTCACCCCGATTGCGGTGACGACGGCGGCGGACGGACGGCTCGGCTTCAGCATCGGCGGCGCGCCGCTCGCGATGACCACCGGATCGCTTGCCGGTCTGTCGGAGGCCGCGAACCATGTCGCCGACCAGCGCGCGGCGCTCGACACCTTCGCGAATGATTTTGCCGCGCAGCTCAATGCCGCGCATCAGGCCGGAACCGACGCGAACGGCAATCCGGGCGCGCCGCTGTTCACCGGAACGGGCGCGGCCGGCCTTACCGCCGCACCGCTGACGACCGGCCAGGTCGCCGCGGCGAATGCGTCGGGCAGCAACGGCAATATGCTGGCGATCGGCGCGATGCGCGGCGCGGGCGATCCCGAAGCGCGCTGGTCGGGCCATCTTGCTTCGCAGGCGCAGGCCACCGCCTCGGCGCGCGCGCAGGATGCGGCGGCGGCGACGCGCGCCGACGCCGCGGCCGCGGCGCGCGATTCCGTCAGCGAGGTCGACCTCGACCGCGAGGCGGCCGACCTGCTGCGCTTTCAGCAGGCCTATTCGGCGGCCGCGCGGACCATTCAGGTCGCGCGCGAAACGATGCAGACGCTGCTCAGCTCGATCTAAGGGGGTCTCAGGATGATTAACGCCGTTGGCAATCGCATGACGCGCGAAATCGCGCGCCACCAAAAGCTCGCCGAGCAGATCGAACGCACGCAGGTCCAGATTTCGAGCGGCAAGCGCCTGCAGCGCATGTCCGACGATCCGGTGGCCGCTCGGCGTATCGCGACGATCGGCAAGGCGCAGGCCAGCCTGGAAAGCTGGAACGCCAATATCACCTCGGCGCAGGCGCTGGTGTCGCAGGCCGACAATGTCCTCGTGTCGGCGTCGGACCTGCTGATCCGGGCCAAGGAGCTTGCGCTCGCCGCGTCGAGCGATTCGACCAATCCCGCCGACCGCGCCGTCATGGCGGCCGAACTTGTCGCGATTGCCGATGAACTCGATGCCCTTGCAGCGACGCGGGATTCGAACGGCGATCCGCTCTTTTCGACGGGCGCGGCGCGCGTCATGCGCTTCGATTCGGACGTCAGCTTTGCCCCCGTCCCTTCGGCCGCCGACACTTTCGTCGTCGGTGGCAACAGCATCGCAACCTGGGTGCGCGATGCAGCGACCGCGGTCGCCGCGGGCGACAAGCCCGGAATGGGCGCATCGCTCGACGCGCTGGCGACCGCCATCGGTCATGTCGCCGACCGCAACGCCGCCATCGGTCTTTCGGGCGGGCGGCTCGATCGCATCGGCGACGCGCTCAAGAGCCGCGACATTACGCTGACCGAAGAACGCTCGGACAGTGAAAGCACCGACCTGTCGCTCGCGATCGCGCTGCTGAGCGCGCAGGATCTTACGCTCGGGGCCGCGCAGGCGGCCTTTGCCAAGATCAACCGGCAGACCTTGTTCGATATTTTGAACTGATCGCCCTCAATCTGCGGCGTCCGCTGCCGTTAATCACCATAACGTCCCTTTTTGCCGGACCCGCGACGGTCCGGATGGAGTTTGTGCTGCATGTTTCCCGCTATCGGCATTTTCGTACTGATCCTGCTGGTATTCGGAGGATTCGCGCTTGCAGGGGGCAATCTGGCGCCGGTGATGGCCGCGCTTCCGCACGAAATGCTCATCATCGGCGGCGCAGCACTCGGATCGCTCATCATCGGCAATTCGGGCCGGGATCTAAAGGCGCTGGCCGGCGGCATGGGCAAGGTGTTCAAGGGTGCGACCTATCAGAAGGCCGACTATCTCGATTGCATCCTGCTCGTCTCGACATTGATGAAGATGATGCGGACCGAGGGTCCGGTCGCGGTCGAGCCGCATATCGAGGATCCGGGAAACTCGCCGATCTTTCAGCAATATCCCAAGCTGCTCAAGGACGACACGCTCATCCATTTGATCTGCGATACGTTGCGCCTTGTCGTCGTGTCGTCGGGGACGCTCGACCCGCACGCGGTCGAAGAGGTGATGGACAATGCGGTCAAGAGCCACCACCACCACGCGATCAAACCGGCTGACGGCTTGCAGAGCCTGGCGGACGCACTGCCCGCGCTCGGGATCGTCGCGGCGGTGCTCGGCGTCGTCAAGACGATGGGCTCGATCGACAAGCCGCCCGAGGTGCTCGGCGGGATGATCGGTTCGGCGCTCGTCGGGACATTCCTTGGCGTGTTGCTCGCTTATGGGTTCGTGGGTCCGTTCGCGACGCGCGCGCGGACGGTGATCGAAAGCGACGCCGCCATCTATCACACGGTGAAACAGCTCATCATCGCGTCGCTGCACGGGCATCCCCAGCCGCTGGTCATCGAGGCCGCGCGCTCGGGCGTCGATCACGCCAACCAGCCGAGCTTTGCCGAAGTGTTCGACGGGATGCGGGGCCGCTGATGGCTGCACGTCCCAACACGCCCCCGCGCCCGATCATCGTCAAAAAGGTGGTCGAGGCCGGTCACGCGGGCCACCACGGTGGTGCGTGGAAGGTCGCCTATGCCGACTTCGTCACCGCGATGATGGCCTTTTTCCTTTTGATGTGGCTGCTCGGCGCGACGACCGAGAAGCAGCGCAAGGCGCTCGCCGACTATTTCGCGCCGACGCTGGTTCCATCGAAGCAGGAGACTGCCGGCGGCGATGGTGTGTTCGGCGGCGATTCGATCGTGTCGGCTGACCAATATCCGCACCGCGCCGCGCAGACGGGGTCGCGCTCGCTCACCATCCCACGCGACGTGGTCGGCGGACCGAAAGAGGCATCGGGGCGTGAACGCGAACGGCAGAAGTTCCAGCAGGTCGCCAAATCGCTCCGTGAACGCGTCCAGCAAAAGGCCGAACTGCGCATGCTGGCGCGCAACCTCCGCTTCACCGAAACCGCCGAAGGGCTGCGCATCGACGTCATCGACGATGCCGATTTCTCGATGTTCGCCATGGGGTCGAGCCAGCTCACCCCGCAGGGCGCGCGGCTTTTCGGCGAGATCGCCGGATTGCTGACCGACCTGCCCAACCAGCTTTTGATCCGCGGTCACACCGACGCAGCGCCCTGGTCGGCCGGCGCGGGAACCAACAATTGGCGGCTGTCGGTCGAGCGTGCCGAGGTGACGCGCCAATATTTCGCCTTCCGCGGCGTCGCCGCGGGTCGTTTCGCCCGAATCGAAGGCGTCGCCGATCGCGAACCCTATGTGCCCACCGATGTCCTCGACCCCCGCAATCGCCGCATCGCGATCACGCTCGGCTGGCGCAGCGGCGAAGGAGGTTGAATTCAATCTGGCGGCAAAAAGGGCCGCCAACGACAAACAATCGACATTATCGGTGCCAATATCGAATTATTTTCCTGTTTTGGCAGGCAGATGCCATTCCGGATAATCATTTGTTTACCATTTTCGTCAATTTCATGGCCATCGGAAAGGCGCCGGATTTCGGGGCGCGCGGTGGAGGTGAAAATGACCGTGGTGGGGCAATTCGACAGCGACCAGGCTGCTCTTGAAACTTTGATTATCGGGGCAAGCCCCGCGGCGCAGCATCTGCGCGAAATGATCCGCCGTGTGGCCCGCTCGAATGCTTCGGTAATGCTGTGCGGCCCTTCGGGGTCGGGCAAGGAACTCGTCGCGCGCGCCATCCATGACGAAGGCGTGCGATCGGGCAAGGCGTTCACCGCGATCAACTGCGGCGCCATCCCCGGCGACCTCATCGAATCCGAACTTTTCGGGCATGAAAAGGGCAGCTTTACCGGCGCCCATGCCCGCCGCATCGGCCATTTCGAAGCGAGCGAAGGCGGCACGCTCTTCCTCGACGAAATCGGCGACATGCGCTTCGACATGCAGGTCAAGCTGCTCCGCGTGCTAGAGGATCGCACCATCGTTCGCGTCGGAAGCAGCGAACCGCGCGCCGTCGATGTTCGCATCATTTCGGCGACACACCAGAATCTCGACGAAGCGATCGGCGAAGGCCGATTCCGCGAAGACTTGTTCTTCCGCCTCGGCGTCGTTGTCCTGCAGGTGCCGAGCCTCGCGAGCCGCGCCGAAGACATTCCGGCGCTGATCCGGCATTTCCAGCGCAAGATGCCTGCAGATGTCAAATGCCGCTATGACAACGCCGCGCTTGCGACGCTCATGCATCATGGCTGGCCGGGCAACATTCGCGAGCTGCGCAATTTCGTCGAGCGCGCCAGCGTGCTGCACGGCGGTGAGACGCTCGGTGCCGACGATGTCGCCATGCTCCTGAACCCCACCGCAGCACCGGCTGCGTGGCGCGCTATCTCCAGCAGCCCCGCCCCATCACCGGACACTGTGATCGAAATCGACATTCCCGGCAATGCGGCGCTCTTTCCCAAGACGCCGGCGCCCGGCCGCCCGATCGACCTGAAGCGCGAGATCGAAACGATCGAACTCGAACAGATCCACGTCGCGCTCGACATGGCCGACGGCATCATTTCCGAAGCGGCGCGCCTGCTGACGCTCAAGCGCACGACGCTCATCGAGAAAATGCGCAAATATGGGGTCCAGCAACAGGCCGCCTGACGACGCAACAAGTTTCAGAAAATGCTGAATGGGGAGGCTCTGGTCCGCCTCCTTACCCGGCCCGGTCGCCCATCCCCACCCGGGCGGCCGGGCTTTCCCTTAGTTCCGGACGGGTGCGCGGGTTCCGGTCGCAATTAGCGGAGCTGTCGCCAGGCGGCGCTGATGGTCTTGATGCCGTCGAGAAGTTCGGACAGATCGGCCTCGCTGTTCGCGGCCACCGCATCGTCGAGCTTGCGCCGCATGCTGCGATAGACGCGCGACAGCGCGGTCGCGACGTCGCCGCCCGCATCGCGGTCGAGCCCGGTGTCGAGTCCGATGAGGATGGCGCGTGCACGGTGTGCCGGCTCGGTCGCCGATACACGCTGTCCTTGTCGGACCATCGCGGCAAGGACGCCGACGGCAGTCTCCAGTTCGTCGTACAGGATCGTGACAAGCTCGACGGGGTCGGCCGCGGCAACGCGGCTTTCCTGCTGCATACGACGATAGAGCCCCGTCGCGCGGACGGTCGAAGCGGTAGCGGCCACGAACCCGTTCCTCAGCGACTATATTGGTTGTTCCACATCTCGATCTGTTGTTCGAGATAGGATTGGGTTGCCTTGAAGGCGGCGAGGCGCGCATCGAGCGAGCTATATTTCTTCTCGAGCCGCGTACGATACGCATCCTCGCGCTCCTCGACCTTTTCGAGCTTGTCGAGCAGCTCTTCCTTGCGCGCTTCAAGCGACTTGGAAACACGGTCGAGGACCCCGTCGGTTCCGACTGCCTGATCGCGCAGTGCATCGAGAATGCCGGCGATGCCGGGATCCGTCGTCGCATCGTGTGTCGCATCGCGTCTTGGATTGAACAAGGCTTCGACCGCACCCGCATTGGTTTCGAGCGCCGCGTCGAGCTTGGCGCTATCGACTGCGAGCAGCCCTTCCTTGGTCGTCGAAATGCCGATGTCCGACAGTTTCGAAATGCCGCTTTCGCTGGTCAGGACGGTATTGACGAGCCCGTTGAGATCGCGCTCGAGCTGCCGGAGCGAGTTTGTGGACCCCGACATGGAGGCGGCCGCCTTCACGCTCTTCTTGAGCTGGTTGAACACCGCCACAAAATCGGTGACCGTCTGGCGGATCATGTCGAGCGGCCGCGTCGCGCCGATGTCGACGGTCTGGCCGGGGGACGCCTTTTTGAGCGACAGCGACATTCCCGGTATGACATCGTCGATGGTGTTGGACGCGCGGCTGAATGCGACGCCGTCGAGTGTGAATTCGGCATTGGCCGCCGATTGCCCGAGCGTCATCGCGCCGCCCGTTCCATAGGCGAAGTTCGAAAGACCCGGATCGGCGCCGGCGTCCGCCGTCAAGGTGAAGCTGTTGGCAGCACCCGTCGGACCCTTCAGGATCAAGCGATGCCCACCTTCATCCGCGACGATAGAGGCCGTGACGCCGCTGCCGCTGCCGTTGATTGCGGTGGCCAGTCCATCGAGACTGTCGTTGGACGCGTCGATCGTGATGGTGTGGCTCGCACCCCCGATCGTCAATGTCATGCTGCCCGTGCCGATCGCGGCGCTCCGGTCGGCAACGACAGCCGAATAGGCCGTCTGGGCGCGGGCGAGGCTGTTGACGACGATCGACGCCGCAAAGCTGTCGGCCTGCAGCCCGGAACGCGCGGTTACGGACAGGACGCTCTCGTCGGACACGCTGGGCGTGCTGCGCAGAACGCCGTCGGACACCATCTGCTCGAGCGAATTGGCAAAACCGTCAAGGTCGGCGCGCGCTTGCGCCACCGCGCTGATCCGTGCCTGGTTCTGCTGCGCGAGGCTGGCGATGCGCGTGACCTTTGGCTCGCGCGACGCGTTCGACAGGTCGGTGACGAGCTGCTTGATGTCGATCCCCGACCCGAAGCCGAGGCTGTTGGCGATAGACGTGACCATGGCAAATGTCCTTCGAACCCTTTAACGGCCGCGCACACGCCGGATTAAGCCGAAATTGTCAGTTTTGTCGGCGGCCTTCAGGGTCAAACCGGTGGGTCGGCGGAATATCGACCGGCGGCGGCATCTGGCCCTCGGCAGCGGCGCGTTCGAGCTGGAAGACAAAGGCGAGGACGGTGGCGACCGCGACGAACAATTCCTCGGGAATCGTGCGTCCGGCACGCGCAGTGAAATAGATCGCGCGCGTCAGTTGCGGATATTCGAGGATCGGAACGTTGGCGCCGCGCGCAAGCTCGCGGATCGACAGGGCGACATCGCCGCGCCCGCGCGCGACGACAACGGGCGCCGCATCGACTCCGGGGCGATAGCGCAGCGCGACCGAGAAATGCGTCGGGTTGGTGAGGATGACCGTCGCGTCGGACACCGCCTTGCGCGCCGACCCGCTCAAAATCTCGTGCTGGCGCTGGCGCTGCGCCTGCTTGAGTTCGGGCGCACCGTCGGTCTGGCGCATCTCTTCCTTTATTTCCTGCTTGCTCATCATCAGCCGCTTGTTGCGCTGGAACATCTGCACCGGCACGTCGATGAGTGCGATGACGACGAGCCCGCCCGCCATCGCGAGCATCGCGTGGCCGACCGCTTTCCCGGCTTGCCCGACGGCCCCGCCAAGGTCGGTCGATGCCATCGTCATGATCGCGGGCAGGCTTTGCGCGACGAGCCAATATCCGATGGTGCCGAGCAGCAGCACCTTGGCGAGCGCCTTGCCCAGCTCGGTCGCGCCCTGCAGCCCGAACATGCGCTTGAGGCCGTTGAGCGGGTTGATGCGGTTGCCTTTGAATGCGAGCGCCTTGCTCCGCCAGCCGAACGAGCCGAGCAGCGCGGGGCCTGCAAACGCGGCACCGACGGCTAGCGCGAACAGGCTTGCGAGCGGCAGCAATATGTCGACGCCGTTGCGGAACAGCGCCTCTCCGGGCGCGAAATGGGTGATGTCGCCCGCCGACAGCGTGAGCCCGCGGCGGACCAGATTGCTCGCCGATTCGACGAACCAGCCCCCCGCCGCAACGATCCACCCCGCTGCCGCCAGCATCATCAGCGCGGTGGCGAGTTCGCGCGACATCAGCACGTCGCCCTCGCGCGCCGAATCGGCGCGCTTCTTGGGCGTTGGCTGTTCGGTTTTCTGGTCCTTGTCGGGTTGACTCGCCATGCCTCAGCCTCCGGCGAGCAGGCGGGCAGTGTCGACCGCGTCGGACATGATGCGCGCGATCGCTTCGGCCATCACCGGCGTCGCGACGCCGAGCAGGACAACGCCCGCGAGCAGCGTCGCGGGGATGCCGACCGCGAACAGGTTGAGCGCGGGGGCCGAACGACCGATGACGCCCATGATGATCTGGACGAGGATCAGGACGAAGCCGACGGGGAGGGCAATCGAAAGCCCCGCGACGAACATCAGGCTCGCAAAGCGCAAAATGCCTTCGATCGCGCCGAACGACGGGAAGGCCGCGCCGGGGGGCAGCGCCGAATAGCTGTCGACGATGATGCCGATCAGCAGCAGATGTCCGTCGGTCGCGAGGAAAAGCGCCGTCGCGAGCATCGAAAGAAATTGCCCGATAGCCGAACTTGCGGTCCCGCTCAGCGGATCGACCATCGATGCGAAGCCGAGCCCCATCGCATTGCTGATCGTCTCGCCCGCCAGCAAGGCCGCGGCGAGCCCCATCTGGAGGACGAAGCCGATGCCGAGCCCGATCACGACTTCGCCCAGGATCAGCACGAGGCCGGGGAAAGACACGATTCCTTCAGGCGGGAGCGTCAGGCCCGCCGCCGCGACCGCCGGAACGCCGACCGCGAGCGCGATCACCAGCCGCAGCTGGATCGGCACATTGGCCGCACCGAAGACGGGCGCGGCCAGAAAGGCAGCGCCCGGACGGATCATCCCCAGCATCCACAGCTGGAGCATTGCCTCGACATTGGGGATATCGGCAGGAGCCATAAGGCTTCTAGCGCACCAGCCCCGGGATTTGCGCGTAAAGATCGCGCGTGAAATCGGTCAGCAGCACGAGGATGCTGCCACCGAAAATCGCGAGGCAAATCGCCGCGACGATCAGCTTCGGAATGAAGGTCAACGTCTGTTCGTTGATCGAAGTCGCTGCCTGCACCATGCCGAGCAGCACGCCGATCGCCAGTACGGGGAGCAGGATTGGCGCGGTTGCGAGAGCCAGGATCCACAGCGATTGCTGCGCAACGCCTATGAAATAATCCGCTTCCATCGCGCTATCCTATAAAGGAGGAGGCGAGCGACCCCATCGTCAGCGCCCAGCCGTCGACGAGGACGAAGAGCAGCAGCTTGAAGGGCATCGAGATAATCGTCGGCGACAGCATCATCATGCCGAGCGACATCAGCGCCGACGCGACGATCAGGTCGATGACGAGGAAAGGCAGGAATATCAGAAAGCCGATCTGGAATGCGGTCTTGAGTTCGCTCGTCACGAACGCCGGAAGCAGGATCGAAAAGGGCACGTCGGCGGGATTGGCATAGCTTGGCGCCTTGGCGATCTTGGCGAACATCATCAGGTCGGTCTTGCGCGTCTGTTTCATCATGAAGCCGTGGAGCGCATCGCCCGACCGCGTCACCGCTTCGCCGATGTCGATCTGTTCCTGACCATAGGGTTCGATCGCGACGCGGTTCACCTCGCTGATCACCGGTTGCATGATGAACAGCGACAGGAACAGGCTGAGCCCGACGAGAACCTGGTTCGGCGGCGTCTGTTGCAGCCCGAGCGCGTGGCGCAGGATCGAGAGCACGATGATGATACGCGTGAAGCTCGTCATCATGAGGAGCAGCGACGGCAGCACCGTCAACAGGCTCATCAGGACGAGGATCTGGAGCGACAGGCTCAGCGGCCGACCGTCGCCGCCGATGTCGGCGACCGCGCGATTGAGGCCGTCGGCGGTCTGTGCATAGGCAGCGGGCGCCGCGAGCAGCAGCGCGGCGGCGCCGACGATCGCGGTGCCGCGGATCGCCGTCTTGACGTCAATCGACATGGAAGTCGCCCTCGCTATTGTCGGCGAGGCGCGTGATGCCGTTGCGCGACACCGCGAGCAGAATCTGCTGCCCCGCAAATTCGACGACCGCGAGCTTGGATCCCGGACCGAGCGGCAGCACGCCGATCATCTCGACCGGGCGTCCCTGCTTGGTGGCGCCGCCCAGCGGCACGCCCATCTGGACACGCTTCCACAGCCACAGGCTGCCCCATGCGAGAGCGCCGACGAGCGGCAGCAGGATCAGGAGGCGCAGGAAATATTCGAGCATCAACCCCTCCGCTCGAGCCCGGCGAAGCCGCGATCGGGCGCGACGACTTCGGCAACCTGAATGCCATAGCGGCCGTCGACGCTGACGATCTCGCCCTTCGCGATCAGCGTGCCATTGGCATAGATGTCGAGCAGGTCGGTCGCCGCGCGATCGAGCTCGACGACGCTGCCCTCGCCGAGCGCGAGCAGTTCCGCGAGCGTCATCGACGTCGATCCGACCTCGACCGATACGCGCAGCGAAACGCCGGCGAGCAGGTCGAAATTGGGCGACGCGGCAATATCCTTGTTGTCGCGGCGATCGCGGCGGACCGCCGCGGGGGCTTCACTCATGTCAGTCATGGTCCGGTCCTTCTTCGATATGGTCGATCATGATGGCGGCGTTGCCGTTGGCCTCGCCGATGCTGCCGGTAGCGAAACGGCGCCCGGCAACGGTCACCGGTACGTTGCGCGGCATCGAGAGCGGGATGATGTCACCGACTTCGAGTGCGAGCAGCTTGACGAGGCTGATTTCCGGGCGGGCAAGCACCGATCGTACCGGCAGGCGCACGCCGCGCAGTGCGCGGTTCAGCGTTGCGCTCCATACAGGATCGACCGCGCTTTCGGGCGCGGTCGGGACGGGCTCGGCGCCCGCGATACCGCGCAGCGCCGCGAGCGGATAGGCGCAGGTGATCGTGCGATTGTCGAAGGGGGCGCCGCGCAGCGTGAAGCGCTGGACGATCATTTCGTCGTCGCCGCGGACCGCCGCCAGCTTGGCGGGGTTGCCGGTGACGCAGTCGAGTTCGGGCTCGAGAAACAGCTTGTCGCGCCACGCTGCGGCCAGTTGCAACCCCATGTCGCGGCCGAGCCGTGCCGCAAAGCGCTCCTCGGCATCGGTCAATTCCTCGCGTTCGGCCGCGAGTTTGCCCTTGCCGCCATAGAATATGTCGACGAGTTGCAGGATCGTCGGGCGCGCCATGGCGAGCAGGACAGGGCCTTTCAGCGGCGGCGCGTGATAGCGCCAGAAGATTGCCGGCGCCGCATCCTTGCTCCAGTCCGAAAATTCCACCTGGTCGGTGCCCGCGCGCTCGACCTGCACGCTCGGCGCGCCGAGCGCACGCACAAGGTCGCGCAGGCTGCGCGCGAATTGCGTCGCCACCGCGTCGAGCGCCGGAAAGGCATAATTGCCCTCGGCACGGCGCAGCAGCAGCGACGCCTTGGCGTCACTTTCGGCCGTACCGGCTGCCTTCGGCGCGCCAGCTTTGACCGCCTTCAGGGATTTTGTGTCGGTCGTCACTGGATCACCAGGTTCGTGAAATAGACATTGTCGATACCCCCAAATCCCTCCTTCTCGCGCAGCACATCGTTGATCGCGGCGGTCAGCTGACGCTGCAGCCGTTGCTTTCCTTGCGATGTGGCGAGAAGCGCCGGGTCCTGTTCGGCGAGCACCATAAGCACAACCGAACGGATCGGCACAGCCTGTCGTTTGATATTGTTGATGACCTTGCCGTCATAAAATGTCGAAAGGCTGATTCCGATCTGCAGAAAACCCGATCCGTCGGCCAGATTCGTCGTGAAACTGTCGCCCATCGGGTAATAGGTGATTTCATATTTGCGCGGATCGACCTTGAAGCGGTCGTTGGGCACCGACACCGTTCCGACCTTCAGCGGCACGTCCTTGTCGTCGCTTGCGGCGGCGGGTTCTTCGGCCTTGGTGCTGCGCAGGACGAGCTTCGGGAAATGATCCTCGGGCTTGGCTTCATGCGCCGATAGCGCGCCGAAATAGACGCCCGCACCCGCACCCGCGCCGATCAGGACGATGGCGCCGAGGCCGATTACCAGCAGCTTTTTCATTTTCCCGCCCTTCTTGGGTGCGACTTCGGTCTTTTCCTTGCTCATGATCGGGTCCTTCCGGTTCAGGCAAAGCGTCCGCGGCGGTCCGCGGCGCGCTTGTCGTCGCGCGCTTCGGCGCGATCGGTGGCGGTTTCAATTAGATGGGCGGGATCGGCGGTCGCGGCGCGGCCCTGTCCCTGCTGCGACTGGCGTCCGGCGTCGCCATGGGTGCAAGTGACATCGGCACCGGTCACGCGAACGCCCTGCTGGCGCAGGTCTTCGACCAGCCGGCCTTGCGCGGCGGTTACGATGGTCGCGGTGGCTTCATGCTGGGTTTCGAGCTTGAGCGATACCCCGTCGCCCTCCATCCGCATCGCGACGTCAAGGCGGCCGAGATGGCGCGGCATCAGGCGAAAGCTGATGTCGCCTTCGTCCGATTTGGTCGCGACAATGTCGCGCGCGAGCTGCTCGATCCAGACATCGTCGCTCGTCATGTCGAGGATGCGGTCGGCCACGGGGCCGGCGGCGACGTTGTTCGGCGCGCCTGGAACGGGGGCCGCTTCGGGGCGGTGCAGCAGCACGGCCATCGACGGGACATCGTTGACTTGCGGCGCGGGGCGGCTGCGGTCGCTGGCGGCCGCCAACACGGCGGACATCGGCGATGCATGATCGGCAGCCTTGGCGCTCGCAGGAAGCACCGGCGTGGCATTCTGGCGGTTGGCAGCACGCGCTTCGTCGGCCGTGGCACCATTCGCCGGCGTGCGCGCACCGGCGGGCGCTGGCAGCTGCGTGCCGTTCGTCGTGACATTCTGCGTTTTTGCGGGGGCTGCTTCGTCCGCCTTGGTCGCGCCATTGGTCGTTGCCGCAATCGTGACGGGAACGCCTGTCCTGTCCGGGGCGGCTTCCGCATCGACATCGGGAGCGGAAGCGACGGGGGGCGTTTCGATTGCCTCGCCGTCCGTCGGCGACACCGCGTCGCCTGCAAGCCTTTCGCCCTTCGCGACCGTGCCGTCGGCGTCGATGCCGGTCGCGTTTTTCGTTGCCTTGCCGGCATGGGCCTTCAGCAGGTTTTCGACCGCCTTTGTCGCGGCAGCGCCGGGTGCAATGGCGGGCGCAGGCGTGCCATCCGGTAAGGGGGCCGCGGGACCGCCGACCTCGTCGGCACCCCGATCGAAGTCGACTTCGATATCGACGATTGCCGGGGCCGAGCCCTCGAACTGGGGTTCGCCAGCCGGAGCCGAAACGGGCGCGGCCGCAAGCGCGGTAGGCAGAGCCGCTGGCAGAGCGGACGCGCCATTGGCGGGAAGGCCGGCGACGGGCACCGCCGCGAGCAGGCGGTCGAAGCCGCCCTGCGCTTCGCCGCCTGCCGCGACAGGAAAGCCGCCGCCGAGGAGCGCGGCAATTCCCTGCGCACCCGGCCGCTGTCCCGAAAGCGGGTTGGAATTCGCCATCATGCCGCGCCCCCGTCGATCAGGCGCAGGCTCATCGCGCGGCGGCGGTGCGGGCGGTTGGCGTCATTGCGTCGTTCATGCTCGGCTTCGGCCGACTTGCGGCTGCGTTCATAAAGGCGAACCGCCGATTCTTCCTTGATCATCGCCGACTGGGCGAGCGCCCCCATCTGGTCGCGGCGCTCGCTCGCGCTGTGGAGCGGCGCGCTGAGATTCTCCTGCGCAAGGTCGAGCCGCATCCCGAGCTCGCCGACTGAGTTGAGCGCGCGACCGGCGACGGCGCCTTTTGCAACCGCCAGGTCGACGCGCAGCGCTTCGAGCCGCTTGCCCAGCTCGACGAGGTTCGCAAGCTCGCCGTTGGCGCGCGCAAAATTGGCTTCCGCCATCTGATGTTCGACGGATCGCACGCGGATGATGCGTTTGCGGCGTGCGGTGCGGGCGTTCATGCGGAATATCCTTCGATAAGCGATTGGCGGGAGGTTGCGAAATCGACCTGCGCCCCAGCGGGCTGGGTCACGAATGCGAGCTGGTCGGCGTGGCGCGCGATGGCAGCGTCGAGGACGGGATCGCCCCCTGCGACATAGGCACCCATCAGCATGAGGTCGCGGTTCTCTTCATAGGCCGACCAGAGTCGACGAAAGTTCGCGGCGGCGGCGGCATGCTCGGGATCGACCGAATCGGCCATCGTGCGCGAAAGCGAGCGCGCGACGTCGATCGCGGGATAGACGCCCTGTTCGGCAAGCTGGCGCGAGAGGATGATATGGCCGTCGACAATCGCGCGCGCGCTGTCGACGACGGGGTCGTCGATGTCGCCGCCATCGGCGAGTACGGTATATAGCGCGGTGATCGACCCGCCGGTGGCATTGTCGTTGCCCGCGCGCTCGACGAGCGAAGGAATGAGCGCGAAGACCGACGGCGGATAGCCCTTCATCGTCGGCGGCTCGCCCAGCGTCAGCCCTATTTCGCGCTGCGCATGCGCGACGCGCGTCAGGCTGTCGATCAGCAGCAGCACCTTCTTGCCTTCCTGGCGGAAGGCTTCGGCGATGGCGGTCGCACGCATCGCGGCGCGCAGCCGCAGCAGCGGTGGATGGTCGGCAGGCACCGCGACGACGACCGATTTCTTGCGGACGGCGGGCGGCAGCTTGGTTTCGACGAAATCGCTTACTTCGCGGCTGCGCTCGCCGATCAGCCCGACGACGATGACATCGCATTCGGTTCCGGCGATCATCTGGCCCATCAGTACCGACTTGCCGACGCCCGAGCCCGCGATGATCGCGACGCGCTGGCCCTCCCCGACGGTGAGCAGGCCGTTGATCGCGCGCACGCCCATGTTGAGCGGCTTTGTCACACGGCCGCGGCGCAGCGGATTGACCTTGCGGCCGGCGAGCGGCCATTGGAACTGCGACTTGACCGGCGGGCGCCCGTCGAGCGGATTTCCCTGCGCGTCGATGATCCGTCCGAGCAGCGCCTTGCCGACCGCGACCATGCTGCTCGCGCCGTGCGGTTCGACCGGCGCGCCGGTGACGAGCGGCTTGTTGGTGTCGAAGGGCAGGACAAGGCTCCGGTGACCGCGAAAGCCGACGACCTCGCCATAAACATAGTCATTGTCGGCCGACTTGATCCGGACATTGCTGCCGAGCGGCTGCGGAAAGCCCGACACTTCGAGCATGATGCCCTCGTGCGCGACGAGCGTGCCGATCCGTCGCGGCGAGGCGTGCGTCAGTTCGATGGGGCCGAGCAGTTGCTGGGCGGTCATGGCAAGGCGGCGGGTCATGCGCCCATTCCTTCGCTGCCGAGCGCCGCGCGCAATTCGCCGAGATAGACGGCGCGGCCATGTTCGATCCAGCCTGCGGAGGTTTCGATCCGTACCGTTCCGCGCATCATCGCAGGGTCGACCTGCACCGGCAGCGAGAGGGCGCAATCGACGAGCAGCGCGGCGTCGTCGGGGTGGACCCACAAGGTGCGCGCCTTGTCGGCGTCTGCAACCAGCGCGGCGGCGACGTCGGCCTGTTCCTTGAGCCACGCGGTATCGATCGGCGCCGTTTCGACGATCTGGCGGACCAGCCGTTCGACCGTTTCGGCGATCAGCTGCGCGAGCTCTTCGCTCGGCTCGTCCTGCAGCGCTTCGGCGCTGGCGAGCAATGCGAGCAGCTGGTGGCGTTCGACCGAAAAGGCGGCTTCGGCGATGCGTTGCCCTTCGGCCAGGCCACGCGCGAAGGGATCGTCGCCTTCGTCGATGTCCGGCTCGATCGGCATGGGCGGCGCTTCGCCGACGGGGCGTGCGAAATGGAGCGGACGAAATCCGCCGGTCCGCGCCATCGCGTCGGCAAGCGTCACCGTCGAATATCCGGCTTCGGAGGCGCGATCAGATATAATCATCGCCGGCCCCCGCGATCATGATCTCGCCCGACGCGGCCATCTGGCGGACGATCTGCATGATCGCCTTTTGCGCTTCATCGACATCGACGCGCTTGACCATCGTCATTTCGGCCATTTCGTCGCGGATCGTTTCGGACGCGCGCTGCGACATCGTCGACAGGCAGAGGTCGACCATATCTTCCTCGGTGCCCTTGAGGGCGATCGCGAGCTGCGCCGCATCGACGGCGCGCAGCACGGTGCCGAGGCTCTTCTTGTCGAGATCGCGCAGATTTTCGAAGATGAACATCTCTTCCTCGATGATCTGGGCGAGCGCCTTGTCGTGCTTTTTGAGCGCGCGGATCGTGCGTTCGGACAATTGCTTCGGCATCATCTTCATGATCTTGGCGACATCGCTCGGGCCGCCGATCGCCTGCTTGGCGACGCGCTGGCCATCGGCATTGGCGCTGCTGAGCACCGCCTCCAGATCTTCGATCGCGGCTGCCGGAACCGACGTCAGCTGCGCGGCGCGCAGCACCAGGTCGGCCTGCTTCACCTCGTCGAGCGTTTCGATGGCGCGCGCGGCGATATCGGGGACGAGGACCGACAGGATCAGCGCGCCGACCTGCGGATGTTCGCTTTCGAGCAGCGCGCTGATCGCATCGACGTCCATCCAGCGCAGCATTTCGAGCGACGCAGCGCTCGACTGCGGCGCGACGGCGGCAAGGATATTGTCGGCGCGGACATTGCCGACCGCCTGGTTGATCACCGTGCGGATGCGCGTGTCGGCTCCAATGGCGAGCGCGCTGACATTGCGGCTGCTGAGCACGAACTGGTCGAGGGCCTGACCGATCTGATGCTCGCTGGCATTGGCCGTGTCGAACATCGACTTGGCAAGGCTGCGCACCTCTTCGGGATCAAGATGCTTCAGGATCGTCGCCGCTTCGCTTTCGTCGAGCAGCATCAGCAGGATGGCTGCGGCGGCCGAGCCGTCGATCGGCGGCTTGATGTGGACGGGCGGCGGGGCGTTGTCGACGGCGTCAGCCACGGGCACCCTCCTGCATCAGCTGGCGGACGACAAGCGCGGCGCGCGCCGAATCCTGGCGGACGAAGGCGCGCACCAGATTGGCCCGGTCCTCATAGCTTGGCGCGGCTTCGATCATCTCGAGCGTGATCGCTCCGTTTGCGGCATCGGACCCGAGCGCGGGGCGCGCCTCGGTCGCGGCGAGAAGCGATTCTTCAAGTTCGGCGTTGCGCTCGGCACGTTCGGCCGCGCGGTTCTTGGCAGCGCGGATCAGCGGGCGACCGATGAACAGGAAGGCTAGCAGGGCGGCGAGGATCGCGCCCGCCTGCGTGACGACCGGCATGAACCAGGGTTCGTCATAGATGGCGGGGGCTTCCTCTTCGACCTTCACAAAGGGGCGTTGGCTGATCGCGACCATGTCGCCGCGTGCGGCATCGAAACCGATCGCGCCTTTCACCAGCCCGTCGATCTTGGTCATGTCGGCTTGCGTCAGCGCCTTCTTGCCCTGATTGAGCGCGACCGCGACCGAAACACGGCGAAGCCGGCCCTGCGGCTGGTGGGTGACCGAAATCTCGCGGCCGACTTCATAGGCGCGCGCCGAATTCTCATTGCTTTGCGTCTCGGTCGCGACCCCGGCCGCGGCCGGTTCGGGCGCGGCGGCGGCGATCGTGGTTGCCTGCGGCGGCTGGTTTGCGAGCGCACCGGGAATTCCGACCGCGGGCGGGGTGCCCTGACCGCTGATCTGGCGCGAAATTTCCTCGCTGCGCAGCGCGCGATCGTTCTCGGGGAAGCTTTCGCGCGTCGCCTGGCTTTCGGACATGTCGACGTCGGCGTGGACTTCGACCGTATAATTGCCGGCGCCGAGCATCGGACCGAGCAAGGTGTCGAGCGCGCGGCGGAAGCGGTCCTCGACTTGCGTCTGGAGCTGGAACGCCTTCATGTCGCTGCTCGTCGCGGTGTCGGAGAGCAAGGCGCCGCGCTGATCGATCACCGACACCTGATCGGCATTCATTCCCGGCACCGACGAGGCGACAAGGAAGCGGATGGCCTGCACCTGACCGTCGGACAGGCTGCGGCCGTTCATCAGCGTGAGCATGACCGACGCGGTCGCCGGCTTGTCCTCGCGGACGAACAGGCTCGGTTCGGCGGCGGCGATGTGGACGCGGGCATTTCTGACGGCGTCGATCGTTTCGATCGTGCGCGAGAGATCGGCCTCGCGCGCCGAGCGCAGCGTTTCGCCCTCGATCGCGCGGCTCGAACCCATCGGCAGCGCCGCGATCAGGCTGTCGCCGCTCGGCTGCGCCTTGGGAAGACCCTGACCGGCCAGCGCGATGCGCGCCTGGTGGAGTTTGTCGGCATCGACGGTCAGCGCGCCGGTGGCGGGGTCGATGCTGTGCGCAATTCCGGCGCCCTGCAGCGCGTCGGCGACGGCGGCCTTGTCGCTGTCCTCGAGCCCTGCAAACAGCTGGGTCTGCGGCGCCGACTGCGTCATGAACCAGGCGAGCGCCGCGATGCCGATTGCGGTCGAGGTGGCGATGGCGGGCAGCGCGCGCTGGACCGCCGGCTGACGGGCGAACTGGGCGAACGGCGCGAAGCGGTCGCCCAGCGCGGGGGCGGGCAGGCGGTTCGCGGTCGAAGGATCGATCGGGCTGAGGGCTTGGGTTTCGGCCATGGATTACACCGGCATGTTCATGATGTCGCGATAGGCGGACAAAAGCTTGTTGCGGACTTGCAGCGTCGTTTCGAAACCGAGCGATGCTTTCTGGCGCTCGATCATCACGCTGACGATGTCGTGCGTGTCGCCGCGCTCATAGGCTTCGCTAAGCTCGCTTGCCTTGGTCTGCTGGGCGTTGACCTGCTGGAGCGCGGAGGAAATCGCCGCTCCGAAATCGGCCGTGCCTTCTGCGCCTTCTGCGCCGCCCACGCCGCCGCGACCCGCGGCGCGTTGCAGCGCCTGGTTCTGATTGAGGATCGAACTGCGCATCTGCATCAGTCGGCTCGTATCGATCGTGCTCATTGGCTTTCATCCGTCCTTTGCGCGGCCATGCGCCGCACGCCAAACAGAAATGCAAAGGTCATGCCAACATTATAAACATCGGAAAAACATATACTTATATCGGTAACGTGGCGCGCGTGGAGCGCTTCCGGCGTTTTTTTGACGCCCGGTGCTTAAACCGCGTCGCCGCCCGCCGTTACTGGCTGCGTGAAGCTCGCCGAGCCCATCACATCACGGGAATGGCCTTTGGGCCGGAAAGGAACAACATGACTGTCATCAACACCAATGTGAGCGCGCTCCGCGCCCAGAACAGCTCGCGCGTGGCGAGCCAAATGCAGTCGCAGGCGATGGAACGCCTGTCGAGCGGCAAGCGCATCAACAGCGCGAAGGACGACGCTGCCGGCCTCGCCATCGCCACCCGCATGGACGCAACGGTCCGTGGCCTGAACCAGGCCGTCCGCAACGCCAACGACGGCATCTCGCTTGCGCAGACCGCCGAAGGTGCGATGAGCGGCATTTCGGACATTCTCGTCCGCATGCGTGAACTGGCTGTGCAGTCGGCCAACGGCACGAACGGCACGACCGACCGTGCTGCGATGCAGACCGAAGTTACCGCGCTGATCGCCCAGATCGGCGACATTGCGACCCGCACGACGTTCAACGGCAACGTCCTGCTCAACGGCAGCGTTGCCGCGGGCTTCGACATCCAGACCGGAACCGGTTCGGGCGAGGTCGTGAACATCGCCATCGCCGACCTCCAGGCGACGGCACTCGGCGTCAACGCGCTCGACATTTCGACCGCCGGCGGCGCTTCGGGCGCGCTTGCCACGCTCGACACGGCGATCCAGACGGTTGCGACGCAGCGCGCCAACCTCGGTGCCCAGCAGAGCCGTCTCGATGCGGCTGTCGACAATTTGACGTCGACTGTCACCAATCTGTCGGAATCGAAGTCGCGCATCGAAGACGCCGATTTCTCGGCTGAATCGACGAAGCTTGCTGCGGCCGGCATCCTGTCGCAGGCCTCGACCGCGATGCTTGCCCAGGCGAACCAGAGCCAGCAGGGCGTGATGAACCTGCTCCGCTAAGCGCAGGGTATATAATTAGGGCTATATTGGTTGGTCCCTTTAATAGCCTGATCCGACGCCCCGGCCCCCGCAGCCGGGGCGTCTTCTTTTTGCGGGGGGGCTGGCTGGAGCAGCCTTCTACGTAAGCCGGAAAACAAGCCCTCAATGAAAATCCCGCGACTTGGGCAGGATGCGGACGTTGCGGGGGTGGCCGTGGCGCTGCGCATATTCGCCTTCCGAACGTCCGCGCGGCGGTTGCGGGTGCTTGACCTCGTCGGCGCGGCAAAGGTCGGGGTCGAAGCGGCGGTCGCTGCCGAGCGCGTCGAGCATCGCGGTGCGGTCGACGATCCGCGACGCCATCAGGTGGATGACGCCCTCCTTGCTCCGCTGCACCTCGCCCTCGGCGAGCATCAGCCGCGATGCCATTACGGCGCGGCGATAGCGTTCGAAATGGCGCGCCCATAAGAGGATGTTGACGATCCCGCCCTCGTCCTCGATCGTGATGAAGATCGCATTGCCCTTGCCCGGCCGCTGGCGGATCAGCACGACGCCCGCGGTGCGGACGATCGAGCCGTTTTTCGCTGCCGCGACTTCGGCGGCGCTCAGCACGCCTTCGCGTTTGAAATCGCGCCGCAGAAACGTCATCGGATGTCCCTTCAACGACAGCCGCGTCGTCTGATAGTCGGTGAGCACCTGCTCGACCGCTGGCGTCGGCGGCAGCGCCGCATCCTCCTCGGCCCCCAGCTCGTTCGCCCCCGCCGCACCGAACAGCGGCAGCACGCCTTGCCGCACGCGCCGCGCGTCCCAGAGCGCGGGGCGGCGGTCGAGCCCCATCGACCGGCACGCATCGGCATCGGTGAGCAGACGCAGCGCACGCGACGGCAGGTCGGCGCGCCGCGCAAGTTCCTCGACCGAGGCAAAGTTTGTCGTGCGCGCAAGCACGATCGCGTCGGCCCACGCCTCGCGAAAGCCGTCGATCTGCCGAAAGCCGAGCCGCAGCGCGAGGCGACCGTCCTCGCGCCGCTCGAGGCTGTTGTCCCATATGCTGAAATTGACATCGACCGCGCGCACCTCGACGCCATGCTCGCGCGCGTCGCGGACAAGCTGGGCGGGGGCATAGAAGCCCATCGGCTGCGAATTGAGCAAGCCGCAGGTGAAGACCGCGGAGTGATGGCATTTTAGCCACGAGGAAACATAGACGAGCTTGGCAAAGGACTGGGCATGGCTTTCGGGAAAACCATAGCTGCCGAACCCCTTGATTTGATTGTAGCAACGTTCGGCGAAAGCGCGCTCATAGCCCCGCCCGACCATCCCTTCGATCATCTTGTCTTGATATTCGGGGATTGTCCCGACGTTCCGAAAAGTCGCCATCGCTCGTCGAAGTCCATTTGCTTCATCGGGAGAAAAGCCCGCTGCCGTAATGGCAAGTTTCATCGCCTGTTCCTGAAACAGCGGCACCCCGAATGTCTTGCCGAGAATATCTTCCAGCTCATTGGCTCCGCCTCCCGAACGTAAGGGGAGTTCAGCCTCTTCCTCCTTGTTGCGGCGGCGGAGATAGGGATGAATCATGTCCCCTTCGATCGGCCCGGGACGGACGATCGCGACCTGAATCACAAGGTCATAAAATTCGCGCGGCCTGAGGCGCGGCAGCATGTTGATCTGCGCGCGGCTTTCGACCTGGAACACGCCGATGCTGTCGCCTTCGCACAGCATGTCGTAAACGACCGGATCTTCCGGCGGGACCGATTTCAGATCGTGATCGCCCAGATTGTGCAGGCGCATCAGGTCGAAACATTTGCGGATGCAGGTCAGCATTCCGAGCGCGAGGACATCGACTTTCATCAGTTTCAGCGCGTCGATATCGTCCTTGTCCCATTCGATGAAGGTCCGGTTTTCCATCGCGGCATTGTGGATCGGTACCGTCTCGTCGAGCCGGTCTTCGGTCAGAACATAGCCGCCGACATGCTGCGACAGGTGGCGGGGGAAGGTCAGCAATTGGCTGACGATCCATTGCAGCCGCGCAATGTCATGCTGCGCGGGGTCGAGCCCCGCTTCGACGAAACGCTCGATCGGCATCTCGCTGCCCCAGCTTCCCCAGCTCGTGTCGGCGAGCCGCGCGGTCACATCCTCGCTGAAGCCGAGTGCCTTGCCGACCTCGCGCACCGCGCTGCGCGGCCGGTAATGGATCACCGTCGCGGCGATTCCCGCGCGCCGCCGCGTGTAGCGGCGATAGATATATTGCATCACCTCCTCGCGCCGCTCATGCTCGAAATCGACGTCGATATCGGGCGGCTCGCGCCGCTGTTCGGACAGGAAGCGCGTAAAGAGCAGATTGTTCGCGACCGGGTCGATCGAGGTGATTTCGAGCAGGTAGCAGACGAGCGAATTGGCGGCCGAGCCGCGCCCCTGGCAGAGGATGGGCGGGTCTTGCGTTCGCGCGAAATTGACGATGTCGTGGACGGTCAGGAAATAACAGGCGAAATTGCATTTGCGGATGAGCGTCAGTTCCTCGTCGAGCACCTCGCGCCAGCGCCGCGGCAATCCGTCCGGATGCAGCTTTTTTGCCGCCTCCATCACCATATGTTCGAGCCAGCCCTGCGGGTCCCAGCCCGCGGGAACCGGCTCGTGCGGATATTCATAGGCAAGATCGGTGAGCGCGAAGGAGATGCGGTCGAGGATTTTCAGGCTTTCATCGACCGCTTCGGGGCGGTCGCGAAACAGGCGCCGCATTTCCTGCGGCGATTTCAAATGACGCTCGCCATTGGCGCGGAGCAGACGCCCTGCATCGCCCAGATTGGTGCCTTCGCGGATGCAGGTGACGACATCGTGCAGCGGGCGCTGCGCGCGCGTCGCATAGAGCGCATCGTTGGTCGCGAGCAGCGGAATGCCGACCCGGTCCGCCAGCGCTTGCAGCCCGGCGAGGCGGCGGCGGTCGCTTCCGCTTCGCGGCATCGTTGCGCCAAGCCAAAGCGCCCCCGGCGCGACGGCGGCGAGGCGGTGCAGGACCGCTTCGTCCGCCGCGCCGGCCATCGCGATGAGCAGCAAATCCTCGCAATGGACGAGCAGATTCTTGAGCTTCATCACGCAATTGCCCTTGGTCGTCCGGCGGTTGCCGAGGGTCAGCATGCGCGTCAGCCGACCCCAGCCGCGCCGCGTCGCCGGATAGGCGATGATGTCGGGGGTGCCGTCGTCGAACACCAGCCGCGCGCCGACGACGAGTTTGAAGGGCGGTAGCTCGATCCCGCTTTCGGCGGCCTTCTCGCGCAACTTACGCAACCCGATCAAGGCGCGCACCACCCCTGCGACGCTGTTGCGGTCGGCGATGCCGATGCCCGCCATGCCGAGCGCCATCGCCTGTGCTACCATGTCGGCAGGGTGCGAGGCGCCGCGCAGAAAGCTGTAGTTGGTCGCCGCGACCAGTTCGGCAAAAAGGGGGGCGTCTTCCCCGCTCATGCGAACAGCCCGTGGATATACCAGCGCGGGTCGGGCTTCTCGTCATAAAGGCCGTGACGGAAGAGCCAGAAGCGGCGGCCCTGCGCGTCCTCGACGCGGTAATAGTCGCGCGTCAGGCCCGCATTGTCGCGGCGGCGCCACCATTCGGCGGCGATGCGCTCGGGGCCTTCGTAACGGCGCACCGCGTGCATCGCACGGCGCCAGCGGAAACGGTGCGGCGGGCCGTCGGGGACTTCGGCGATCACCTCGATCGGTTGCGGCGGGTCAAAGAGGTGGAAGGGGCGCGCCGGCGGTTCGCCGGGCTCGGGCGCGGGCCAGGGCATCGGCGGCGGCGCGGTGATCGCGGGGAGCGCGAGCTGCGCCTACTCGG